>ENA-OROU01000011-OROU01000011.1-human-gut-metagenome-genome-assembly--contig:-NODE-11-length-238264-cov-18.683601_pt1 | contig 238264 bp, 235 predicted proteins | sample MGYA00242131_ERZ509054 | MGnify/ENA primary metagenome ERZ509054 (study PRJEB26280, sample SAMEA2338749) | human gut metagenome | biome: human gut; feature: human-associated habitat; material... | reverse complement strand
CTTCGGTAATGGTTTCCGCATGGTCTTTCCATCCGGTGCTGCCGAGGCTGATATTCTACGGTATTGTTCTTGTTAATAGCTTTGTCTGTTTTCTGATCTTTCTGTATTTCTCTGGTATTCATTCCTTCCTGCACGGCATACAGGGCTTTCAGCCGGCCGTCTCTCACTTCTCCGGCTCTCCTTACAGGAGCGGCTACGGTTCCTATCTGCGCTAATTTTTCCATGTTCTAGGTATTTTTTATGTCATTGAAATATATTCCGTATCATCATTTTGTGGTGTGTATAGCAATTGTCCATTTTTCATGTTTATAACATGACCAACTGAAACAATATCCACATGATTTCCTTTTAATGTAAAATATCCCTCTCCATAAAACTTCATTTTTACAAAATATTTACCTTTATAGACCTTTATATACTCTATTTCCTGAATTCCCCCCGCCGAAATAACGCCATACATTTTCCTTACATCTATCTCATCAGGGGAACTAACGTCACTAAGAACTTTTAAATCAAATTCTATAACCTTTTTTTGTATCGACGCCTATTTTCTTTTCAATTTCTTGAATTTCATCAGCGGCCCTAAACTTCCAAACTACTATTCCTATACCAAAAAATATTATTGCAATTATTCCTAAAAATCCTTTGATATATTCAGCCAAATTCATCTTTTATCCCTTTATTCTATTCCTCGAGATGGATCTCAAAATGCTAATTTACCAACGATTGGTGTTCACTATTCCACTAAGTAAAAAACAAAAAACTGCTACATACCCCAAATATTCTATACCCATAAGCCATGCAATACTCCCTGATATTAAGCCGGCTATTCCTAAAGCCAAACTAGGTCCAAAATATTTTTTCATATAATCCTCCCATAGTAGCAGCAAATTAATGATTTATAGCTTATTTTATCTTGTTACAGTTAACCGGCTTTTTGAACTCCGCCTAGTAAAAAAAGGATATTAATAAAAATTAGAATTCCTAAGCATATAAACTTACTATCTGCTTTCATTCTATAATCCCCTCTAATCAGTTATACAATCCTTTATCCGGCCTTCTAATTCTTTCGTAGTTTTAGGACTACTTTCATGCTTATAATCTAACAATGCAACATAAACTATCACAGCACCAGCTAAGGTTCCATATCCGCCATCTACTTTTTTACAAATTTTATACCTTCTAACTTTTGTTTTACTTCATCTGCTAAATAAGGATACTCCCATATAACTTCATTCCCTAAATATTCCAGTGATTTTATAGTTGTTCTTTCAAGAATTAACTTAGTTGCTGTATCAGAAGGATATTTTTTACATCATCAGGAATATTGTCTTCATAATACAAATAAAATCCGTTTGCCCCACCTAAAGCATTTCCCATCCGGGAGAGGTAAGCACCCGTCGTGTGTCTGCCCCCTCCTGCCATCTTGGACAGGATTCCTCCGAAGGCGGCGGAGATATTCTGCACTGTATCGCAGCTCCACTTATATTATTTTTTGTATTTTCTATCACAAAACCTGCTTCTAAAATCCATTTAAAATCAATAATAAGAAGCTCCTACTAAAAGTATAAAAGCCATAAGCCATAATAACGTATAATCAAAAAAATATGCAAAAGTAGCAATAAATATACTAAGCCCAATTAATTTCCATGCCTTTTTCATCCTTTATACCCTCTTAATCATTTACAGAGTCTTCTACCCATTTATTAAATTCATCTCTTAGATTCCTTCCTCTCATTGCAGCCATTCCTCATCCAATTCATTCCTCTTCGCCCCCATCTGGGAGATGTAGGCTCCTGTGTGTCCGCTCCCTCTTGTCATCTTGGACAGGATTTCTCCAAAGGCAGCTGAGATGTTCTGTACTGTATCAGGGTGCTTAGCTACCCAATTATTTCTTTTTATCCCTTTCAGGTCTTCCATGACATATTCATAATTATGGATTTTTATCAATAATTTAATCACTAATAATGTATTCTGTATCATCCTGCACCGGACAATGTAACAATATTCCATTTCTTACTGTAATTACATGGTTTACAGAAATAGTATCTACCCTGTTTTCATAAAGAGTAAAATAACCATCTCCTCCATTTAACTTGACCTAAAAAATATTATCATATATCTTTATATTTTTTATTCGAAAAATCCCCCCCTCTCTTAAAGACTTGTAAATTTTTTTCACATCTATATCTTGCAGCATCTCTACCTGGCTCAACTTCATTAAATCATTCCCCACTATATTGCCCTTATTTATAATATCTTCAGCCGTTGGCTCCAATTTATTTGCAACATAAAACCGCCAAAGCGCTCTTAATATATAGAATACAATCAGCAAAAAAACGGATATAACTCCTAATAAATATTCTGTATCCATATTAAATCTCCATTCACTAATCCATTACATCAGACGTGTTTTCCTTCAATCTATTATATACATCTACCCAGTATGATTCACCTTTCTCCTCAAACTTAATATTTAATTCCTCATATTTTTCATATTGAAAGTCTATATTAAATTTTAGTACAGACGCTAAATCTATCCATGCCGCTAGTTTGCTCAAGAACTTAAGCCCTCCAAGTCTTAATTCGCCCTTAAATGTTTCATCTACCATTATTTCTGAATAATGATTTTTCGTCCATTCCGCTAATGCTGTTGCTCCATCAAGAGCACTTTCTGAAAACTTTTCTTTTATATATTCCCGATCATTTCCAGTCATAATTTCACCAATTTTCATTCCCATAGAGCGCAACATTTTATCGGTCTGCTCCTGCTCTTCTTCAGTAACTTCCATCCCAAAAAGATTCCACTTCGTCCCCATCTGTGCCGTATAGGCTCCTGTATTTCTGTCTCCTGTCAGGCTTCCTGCGACGGCTCCCAAGGCGGTGCTGATGGCTCGTACGATATCGGGGTGGGTGTCCATTCAGTCTCTTCCTTTTGCTTTTCCCATGTACACCAAGGCAAATTCGTTCACGCTTCCCGATATGGCTCTTGCCAATGCATTCCCTCCGCCCACGGTTTCTGTCAGTGTGCCTATGACTCCATGGAGCAGGAGTTTTTCCGTGGAGCCTTCTTTCCATCCATAGTGGTCTGCCGCTTCATGGGTGCTTTGGTTACCCACTATGTTCATCATGTGGATAAGTTCCTGTTTTTCTTCTACTTTTGTCTTGTTGAAGATTTCTTTGAGTTCGTTTAGGCTGTTTAATAATAAATATATTAATCTGGCATAATCCCAACTAATAGCGCAATAAAGGCAATTATACCAAAACAAATTATTCCAAGTTGAATTCTAAACTTTCTTTTTTCAAGAATATGTTTAACATCTTTTTCTCTATTATCAATATTACTTTCCACAATTGCTTTACTCATTTCGTTAAATAACAGCCGGGTCTCTATCAAATACAAAAGCAACACACTCACACCCAAAAATATTCGCACCATACCACTATCATAAAAATGGATATATATAAAAATTTCTAATGGCACTACCAACCATATTAAAAATTTCAGAACGATAATTTTCCAGTTTGTTGGAGCAGATATCATCTCTATTTCTACCTTTTTTAAAACCCATTTGGCTCCGACAAAAATATAAACTATACATATTAATGTATCTATCATATGCATTCCTTCCTCCGCTCTAATCAACTTCTTTCTGCATATTCTTTATCTCTTTTATCCTTTTCCTCATATGTTATCGGCAGGGAGGAGTTTCATGGATACGTCCAGGGAGCTGACGCGTTTCATCTGTTCCAGCCCCTGCTCCAGGCGGCGGATGTTCAGGATGTCTCCTTCTTTGATGGGAAATGCGTTTTTCCATGGGATGAGGGCGCTGTCTTTCCCGTAGATGATTTTATGCAGCCTGCCGAACTTTTCTTCCTGCCCCGATAAAATAATTTCGTTTATTCTAAATACTGGCTCAAGGGCAGCACCTTGCGTCTCTTCTTTTTCATTCAGGCTGCTTCCTATATTTTCTACACGGGGCATGCACAGCCGTTCCTGCCGATCTTCTTCTCTCTGCCGCGCTTCTTCCAGCCGCTCCTCTCCTGTGTAATTTAAAACGGGAGCAGCTGATACCGCTCCCGTCATCATGGTTAAAAAATAAAGGCTGTTACGATTTTCCCCTGCATGATCGTTCTCCCAAAGTAATATTTCAAATGTTTTTCTTATTTCCAATTATAGTTTACAGGGAAGGCATTGTAAATGTTTTCTTTGCTGCCCCTCTCCGCTTCAATTTCCTGCTGCGCCTTTTGCCAGCATGACAGAGAGATCTTCTTTTTCTTCCTGCATATCCGTCTCCTTTGCCGCCGCTTTCGCCAGATCATCAATGGCGTAAACGAGGGGTTCTTTTCCTTCATCGGGAGTAAGGAGCATCATCACATCTATATGGTCATTTTCACGGAAGAAATACGCTCTGCCGTAAAAGGGCAGGATGAGTCCGTCGGAATCAAAGGTAATTTTCGCGCCCATCGTATAGAGATAGGCTTCGTCGGCTGTAAGTTTGCGATACGGCTCGAAATCGGACAGGGTGATTTTCACGCCTTCTCCTAATTCTCCCACCACGTTCTTTGCCCAGTTCTTCATCACCTCTTCCGCCCCTTTGCGCAGCGGCGAGTCCTCATCCAGAAAGGCGCGGTTCATGCGGGAAAGGCTTCTCCATTCTTTTACCGTCAGGTATTCCCGGAAGAACGGTTTCAATGTATCCGCTCCCGCAGGAGGCAGCTTGGCGGTGACAATGTAGCCGTAAGCGAATTTTCGGCTTTTTTGAAGCATGACGGAAAGCTGCCCCATGTGATAGGGATAGGTGAAATTGTGGAACTTCAATTCCTGCTGTTCAGGGATATCCTGATAGGTAAACGCAAGCGGCAGATGTGCTTTCGCAATGGACTGCAAGTTATAAGCAGACGCGCCGCCGGAAATACAGAGAGCCGTCATAAAGACTGCCGCCGTTTTCTTCCAACTCATGTGCTGCTCCTTTCCAGTCCGTAAAAGGCATAAAGTAAATTTTTCCCGATTTTTTCCGCCGCCGTATGGCTTCCCTGTACGATAATGAGATAATACATGCCGCCCTGCCTGTACAGATTCGTATAGACCCACATCGGATAGGACAGATGTCTTTCATCGGAAATAATCACCCGCGCTTCCTGAGTCCAGCGATAGGTGCCGTCATGATTTTTATAGGCATGCCACGGTGAAAAAGAAACCAGTTCCGCCTGCAGCTTCTGCCCTTTGATTTCATCCAAACGGCCATTCAGCATCCGCTGATATTCTTCTATGCTGATTTTCGGCAGGCCGAAGAGGGAGTGCGGCCGTGTCGCATCTTCATGGAATGCGCGCTCCCAAAACCGGGCAGCCTTTTCCCGTTTCCCATGGAAGAAGGCTTCTTCCGTTCCTTTCACAACAGAGACGGAAGCGGAGTAGGTGCCGCGGATATCGGATTTCCTGATCTGGTACAGATGAAGGGAGTCGTAAGGGTACGGCGCCCGGTCGGGGTACATGTCCATTCCCGGAGGCGTGGTGAGAAAGTACATCACTGCCGCCCAATCTGTTTTCCCGTAATCTTTCCGGTGTCCCGATTTCTTAAATATGGTTTCCGCGCGGCTGCCCCCTCCATCGGTAATCTGCACGTCTTCCCCGAAAGACAGTTTCCCCAGTCCGTCGATGACGAGATCCTCCGCCTCCGCGTAAAGACAGCCTGCCAGAATGAAAGCGGACAGAGCCGCCATGATTTTTTTGAACATGGAATTCTCCTGTAATATATCATTTATCTTTTCATTGTAAGGAATCAGGGATATTTTCTCAAGTCAGGCATTTCCGTCTCCCACAAAAAATATCCCGCCATGGATTACACAGCGGGATATTTTATTTAAATACTTATTGCACGTCAGCTTGCCCATCAGCGGTTTCCGCCGTCCGGGGTTCCGCGTTATGCTGCACGGAGAGCCTGCGGTAGCGGGCAAGCCCCGTACCTGCCGGAATCAGCTTGCCGATAATGACGTTTTCTTTAAGGCCGAGAAGCGGATCCACTTTCCCTTTGATTGCCGCTTCCGTAAGAACTCTGGTGGTTTCCTGGAAAGAAGCCGCCGAGAGGAAGGAGTCTGTCGCCAGCGCGGCTTTCGTCGTACCGAGAAGCAGGTTCTCACCCACCGCCGGTTTCTTTCCTTCATCTTCCAGATGTTCGTTCATGACACGGTAAGCCACAATGTCCACCGTCTGTCCCGGAAGCCATTCGGAATCTCCGGGGTCATCGATTTTGATCTTGCGGAGCATCTGATGGACGATGATTTCAATGTGCTTGTCATTGATTTCAACACCCTGGGACCGGTAAACTTTCTGCACTTCCTTGACGATATAGTTCTGAGTCGCCTGTACGCCGAGGACACGGAGAATATCGTGGGGATTGATATTCCCTTCGATGAGGCGAGTACCTGCTTCGATTTCATCGCCTTCATTGACGGAAATCCTCTTTCCGAACGGAATCTTGTAGGTATCGGATGTCTCTTCATTGGTCACGGTAACAATCTTGATATTCGCATTTTCCGGAGAGTCTTCAATGGTGACTTTGCCGGCGATATTGGAGATGATCGCGTTGCCTTTCGGCTTGCGCGCTTCAAACAATTCTTCGACACGGGGCAGACCCTGGGTGATATCTTCTGCCGTCGCGACACCGCCCGTATGGAACGTACGCATGGTCAGCTGGGTGCCCGGTTCGCCGATGGACTGTGCGGCGATGATGCCTACCGATTCGCCGATTTCCACATGGCGGCCTGTTGCCAGGTTCCTGCCATAGCACTTCGCGCATACGCCGTGTTCAGAATGGCAGGTCAGAATGGAACGGACTTTCAGACGGTCATAATGCTTTTCAATTTCAGCAGCCTGGTCGTCAGTGATTTCTTCATTCTTCGCGGCAATGATTTCTCCCGTTTCCGGATTCACCACATCTTCCAGCGGGCAGCGGCCGGCGATACGGTCAGCCAGAGACTCGATGAGACCCCCGGCTTCCGTAATTTTGCGGACTTCTACGCCTTCCGTGCCTTCCATGCGTACGGAAATCACCGGAATATCGGCAGCCAGAAGTTTTTCAGCCGCTTCCGCCGTAAGGACGGTTCCCTGCGCCAGCACTTCTTCTCCTTTGCGGTTCAGAGCCGGCGTTTCCAATTTCTTTTCAAAGAAGCGGACTGTCACATGATGTTTCACGATACTCTTGTATTCCGTTGCGACATCCTCCACGCCGAAGGTAACGGTTTTCGGTTCGCCCGCTTCTCCTTCCGCTGTGGGAACGGTAACAACAACGGAATCAACGAGGAAACGGTTCATAAGGGCCACATCGGACGCATCCAGTGTTTTCCCCTTCACAAGGAGAATTTCCCCGCTGCGCCGGTTCATGACGTCTTCTTCGAGAATGGAACCGTCCAATTCAGCGCGGTGGATATTGTAACGGCTGCGGACAGCCGCCTTAGAAACCAGTTTATTCCATTCACGGTCGAAATTGAGTGTCTGCACATCGCAGTCTTCTTCCCGAATGATGACATCCTGGGAAACATCAACAAGACGGCGTGTGAGGTAACCGGAGTCTGCTGTACGGAGAGCCGTATCGGCAAGACCTTTGCGGGCGCCGTGGGAAGACGTGAAGTAATCAAGGACGGTCAGCCCTTCACGGAAGTTTGCCTTAACAGGCAATTCTACCGTTTTACCGGATGTATCGGCAATCAGGCCGCGCATCCCCGCCAGCTGGCGGATCTGGTTATCGTTGCCGCGGGCGCCGGACTGGGCCATCATGGTGAGCGGATTCATTTTCGTCATAGACGCTTTCATCGCTTCACCGACATCATTGGTCGCTTTTTCCCAAATTTTAACGACTTTCCTGTATCTTTCGTCATCCGTCATCAGGCCGCGGCGGAAATATTCCTTGATTTTTTCAATCTGCGCTTCACTTGCGGACAGGATATCATTTTTGGCTTCCGGTACGGCCACGTCATAAATGCCGATAGAAATGCCGGAAACAAGGGCATAATGGAATCCGAGGGCTTTAATGGAGTCCAGGAGATCTCCCGTTTCTTTGAAGCCCAGCTTCTTAAAGCAGTCATTGACAAGTTTGCCCATCTGCTTCTTGCCGATGGTGATGCCGAGACCTTCTTTTCCGTCAGGGCGTTTATAGAAGAAGCGGAGAGGTTCAGGAATGGCATAGTTGAAAATCAGGCGCCCCGGGGTCGTGATGACAAGACCGTGTCCCGGTATGTCCACTTTAATGAAATCATGGATCTGTACCTGGTTCAGTGCATAGGCCAGCATGACTTCATCGTAATTGGTGTACGCATGGAATTTCGAGGGATCAAGCGCGTCTTCCTCTTCCTTGCTTTCTTTTACAATGGTCAGATAGTATGATCCCAGAATCATATCCTGGGAAGGAATGGCGACAGGTTTGCCGTCTTTCGTAGACAGGATATTGTTGATGGAAAGCATGAGCGTTCTCGCTTCCGCCTGCGCTTCCACGGACAGAGGCAGATGACACGCCATCTGATCGCCGTCAAAGTCCGCATTGTAACCCGGGCAGACAAGGGGATGCAGTTTGATTGCCCTGCCTTCCCACAGAATCGGTTCAAACGCCTGGATGCCGAGGCGGTGGAGTGTCGGGGCGCGGTTAAGAAGTACGGGATGTTCTTTAATAACATCGCCAAGGACGTCCCAGACTTCAGGGGACAGCTTGTCTACTTTTTTCCGTGCCGATTTCAGATTGCTCGCCAAACCGCGGGCGATCAGTTCATGCATGATGAACGGTTTGAAAAGTTCGATCGCCATTTCTTTTGGCAGGCCGCACTGGTACATTTTCAGTTCAGGACCGACTACGATAACAGAACGGCCGGAATAGTCGACACGTTTCCCCAAAAGGTTCTGGCGGAAACGGCCCTGCTTGCCTTTCAGCATATCGGAAAGGGATTTCAGGGGACGGTTTCCCGGGCCGCTGACCGCTCTGCCGCGGCGGCCGTTATCCATGAGGGCATCGACAGCTTCCTGCAGCATACGTTTTTCATTTCTGACGATGATTTCAGGCGCGCCCATGTCCATTAGTCTTTTCAGACGGTTATTTCTGTTGATGACACGGCGGTAAAGGTCGTTCAGGTCGCTCGTGGCAAAACGCCCGCCGTCAAGCTGCACCATCGGACGAAGGTCCGGCGGTATAACGGGCAGTACGGTGAGGATCATCCATTCCGGCTTATTGCCCGATTTACGGAAAGCTTCCACTTCTTCCAGCCGGCGGATGCTGCGGACTTTGCGCTGGTTGCTGCTGCTGTCCACATCTTCGCGGAGCTGTTTTTCCAAGGCTTCCAGATCCAGCTGGCGGAGAAGTTTCTGAATAGCTTCCGCCCCCATCTGCGCCTCAAAAGAACCGGCGCCGTATTCCTGGACGGCCTGCTGGTATTCCTGTTCATTTAAAACCTGCTTGTCCAGAAGTTTTGTTTCGCCTTTATCTATTACGATGTAGGCGGCAAAATAAAGGACTCTTTCCAGCTGGCGGGGAGACACATCGAGAATGAGACCGATACGGCTCGGCGTCCCCTTGAAATACCAGATGTGAGATACCGGGCAGGCCAGATCAATATGACCCATGCGTTCACGGCGTACTTTGGAGCTTGTCACTTCCACGCCGCACTTATCGCAGACCGTGCCCTTATAACGCATTTTTTTATACTTGCCGCACTTGCATTCCCAATCTTTTGTCGGTCCGAAAATCTTTTCGCAGAAAAGACCGTCCGGTTCTGCTTTCAGTGTACGGTAGTTGATTGTTTCCGGCTTCGTTACTTCTCCGTGAGACCATAATCTGATCGTTTCCGGAGACGCAATACCGATTTTCATGGAGTCAAATTCATTTACGTCTAACAATTGCTCAGTGCTCCTTTCCGGAAATCAGGCATCCGGGTCATCGACAAGACCCGCTTCAGTTTCTATATCAGTTTCAGTAAAAGCCGCTTCTTCATTTGCAGGAGCCGCCGCTTCCGCTTCCAGCGCATCATTGAAAGAAGCCGCATCATCTGCCGGCACTTCTTTCCCTTCTCCGGCCATGCTGGATTCCATGGCGTTTCTGGCTGCGGAAACGGAATCCTCACCTTCCATGGCCGCTTTCACTTCGTCTTTATGCCAGCGTTCGCCGCCATTGGAGGGTTCCAGATCGCTTTCGTCCAGCTCTTTCATGACAACTTCCTCTTTGTCTTCATTCAGGACGCGGACATCCAACCCGATGGATTGGAGTTCTTTCATAAGAACCTTAAAGGATTCGGGAACACCGGGGCTCGGAATGTTTTCGCCTTTGACGATTTTTTCATAGGCTTTGACACGGCCGATGACATCATCAGATTTTACCGTCAGGATTTCCTGTAAGGTGTACGCGGCGCCATATGCTTCCAGTGCCCAGACTTCCATTTCACCGAAACGCTGGCCGCCGAACTGCGCCTTGCCGCCGAGCGGCTGCTGGGTCACAAGGGAGTACGGGCCGGTAGAACGGGCATGGATCTTATCATCGACAAGATGATGGAGTTTCAGCATGTATTTCCAGCCGATCGTCACCTGTCCGTCCAGCTTCTCGCCGGTACGTCCGTCATAAAGATCGGATTTCGCATTGACCGGAAGTCCTGCGGCGGCAAGAGTGGCAGCCAAGTCTTCATCGCGGCAGCCGTCAAATACAGGGGTCGCGATGTGGACGCCGGATTCTGTCGATTCGGGCATGCCGTAGGTGTCAAAATCATAGCCTGCTTCACGGAGCCGCTTTTCAAGCGCTTTCGCCTTTACGGGATCTGTCTTGGCTTCCTTGATTTCTTCGCCGAGCATATGGCAGGCCCAGGACAAATGAATTTCCAGGATCTGCCCGATATTCATTCGCGAAGGAACGCCGAGGGGGTTCAGCACCAGATCAACAGGACGTCCGTCCGGAGTAAAGGGCATATCTTCAACAGGCAGGATGCGGGAGCATACGCACTTGTTACCGTGGCGCCCCGCCATTTTGTCGCCTTCGCGGAGTTTCCGTTTCTGCGCAACGTAAACGCGGACGAGCTTATTTACTCCCGGCGCCAGTTCATCGCCGTTTTCACGGGTAAATTCCTTGACGTCGACCACTTTCCCGAATTCTCCATGCGGCACACGGAGAGATGTATCACGGACTTCTCTTTCCTTATCGCCGAAAATGGCACGGAGAAGACGTTCTTCCGGAGTCAGTTCCGTTTCCCCTTTCGGCGTTACTTTGCCGACAAGGATATCGCCGGGACGTACATCGGCGCCGATACGGATAATACCGTTTTCATCAAGATTTTTCAAGGCGTCGTCGCTGACGGATGCCAGCTCTCTTGTAATCTCTTCTTCGCCCAGCTTCGTATCACGGGCATCACACTCGTATTCTTCAATATGGATAGAGGTGTACAGGTCATCTTTGCAGAGACGTTCAGAAATGAGCACGGCGTCTTCATGGTTATATCCTTCCCAGGATACGAACGCCACAAGCACGTTGTGTCCGAGGGCCAGCTCGCCTCCGTCGGTGGACATGCCGTCCGCCAGTGTCTGCCCGGCTTCGACTTTGTCCCCTTTGTATACGATGGGATGCTGGTTGATGCAGGTGCTCTGGTTGGACCGGAGGAACTTAATCAGGTCATAAGTATCATATTCGCCGTTATCCGCGCGGACGATAATCTGTTTCCCGTTGACAGAGGCAACCACGCCTGACCGTTTTGCAAGAACGCAGACACCGGAGTCCTGGCCGGCTACCCATTCCATACCCGTGCCTACAAGAGGCGCTTCCGGGCGGAGGAGCGGTACTGCCTGCCTCTGCATGTTGGCGCCCATGAGCGCACGGTTCGTATCATCATGTTCAAGGAACGGAATAAGAGACGTACCGATAGAAACGACCTGCTTCGGAGAAACGTCCATGAGATCTACTTCTTCAGGAGAAGCTTCCAGAACATCAGGACCGCGGCGGCAGGCCACATACCGGTTCAGGAACGCGCCGGTATCCGACAACGGCTCGCTGGCCTGAGCAATAACTTTATTTTCTTCAATGTCAGCCGTCACATAGAGACATTCATTGGTCACTTCGTGGGTCTTCGGGTTAATCCGGCGGTACGGCGTTTCAATCAGGCCGTACTTGTTGACAATCCCGTAATTGGACAGCGAGGAAATAAGTCCGATATTCGGGCCTTCCGGCGTTTCTACGGGGCACATACGCCCATAATGGGAATAATGCACGTCGCGGACTTCAAACCCTGCACGTTCACGAGACAGCCCTCCCGGTCCCAAAGCGGACAGACGGCGCTTATGCGTCAGCTCCGCCAATGGGTTCGTCTGATCCATAAACTGGGACAGCTGGGAACTGCCGAAGAATTCCTTGATGGCTGCCACGACAGGACGGATATTGACGAGCGCCTGGGCGGTCATCTTGTCTTGATCCTGGGTAGTCATTCTTTCGCGAACCACACGTTCCATACGGGACAAGCCGATGCGGAACTGGTTCTGGAGCAGTTCGCCGACGCAGCGGACACGGCGGTTGCCGAGATGATCGATATCATCCTGGCGTCCATAGCCCTGGATCATATTCAAAAGATAGTCTACCGCCGCGATAATATCCGCGCGGTCAAGAATCCGATAGCCGTCATCGCGCATCCCATTGGAGCAGATCACCTTGACAGGTGTTCCGTCCTCTTTCTGGGTCATGACTTCCACCATTTCTACCTTGCTGAACACGCCGCTCTTCTTCAGGATCGCGATGGCTTCCTCGTCGATAAGGGCATTCCCCTGGATAATGATTTCACCGGTTTCCGTATCCACGATAGGCCCTTCCGTACGGTGGCCCTTGAGGCGGTTTTCCCAGGAGAGTTTCTTATTCAGCTTGTAACGTCCGACCTTCGCCAGATCATAACGGCGGGGATCATAAAAGAAGTTGCGGAGCAGGGTCGTGCCGCTTTCTTCTGTCGCCGGTTCGCCGGGACGGAGCTTTTTATAAATAGCGATGAGTGCTTCTTTTGTATTCTGCGTTTCATCCTTCTTGAGCGTCTCTTCGATATGGATATCATTATTGAAAAGCTCCATGATTTCTTCATTGGAAGAGAACCCCAGCGCACGGATGAGATACGTCACGGGCATCTTGCGGTTACGGTCGATACGGACGGAAACAACGCCGTTGGCATCGGTTTCCAGTTCGATCCACGCGCCGCGGTTCGGAATGAGCTGGGCGGAATAGATTTCCTTCCCGAAAGTGTCCATTTCCTTTTTGTAGTATACGCCGGGAGAGCGGACAAGCTGGGAAACAATAACACGTTCGGCGCCATTGATAATAAATGTGCCCGTATCCGTCATAATCGGGAAATCGCCCATGAAAAGATCATGCTCCTTGATTTCGCCGGTTTCCTTATTGACGAGCTGAACTTTGACCTGCAGCGGAGCGGAATAAGTAGCATCTCTCGTCTTGCATTCATCGATGCTGTACTTTTCTTTCTTGAAATAGTATTCGCCGAAATGCAGCGCCCATTTATGAGCACTATCCTCGATAGGAGAAATATCCGCAAATACATCCCTCAGCCCTTCTTTACAGAACCATTCGTAAGATTTGGTCTGCAAATCGAGCAGATGGGGCATCCCCAGAACTTCCTGAGATCTGGCGTAGGTATATCTTTTCTTAGTACCTACCTGGACGGGTCTGAACATTTTGCTGTTAGGCATTCCACGCCTCACCCTTTCCTTCCATATAAAATCTGAATTTCCAACACATGGGAACAGGGATGAAAAGAGGACAAGGCCAAGGAAACACCGATTAAGCCACAAAATATCCTGTACTTCATCAGTGTTCCCGATTTGAGCCGGGCTCCTCTTTTCTCCGCGAGCCTTCTCACTATATATAAATAGAGACTGTAAAACATAATTTTACACGAGCGAAAAACATTCCGCAATATAAATTCATTTTTACCTAAAATATTTTCTCTATATATTTCTATAAAAATATTTTAGTTATAGATAAAAACTTATTTGTTATTGAAATATTTTATTTCAATATTTTCCTCTTGCTTTTCCCTGTAAAATATGCTACCGATTTATTCTATCATTTAATTCTCTCTATTGCAACAAAATCCGTTTCTCTATGAAGGCTTAAGAAATGATCCATAAAAAAACTCCCTCTGCCAGAGAAGGAGTTTTCATTCCTGCAGTTTGTCCGTCACCGATCAGTCTTCCATGATCTCAAAGTCGTCTTTCCCGACACCGCAGAGCGGGCACTTGAAATCGTCAGGCAGATCTTCCCACTTGGTTCCCGGGGCAATTCCATTGTCCGGATCGCCTAAAGCCTCATCATAAATCCATCCGCAAACTTTGCATACATACTTCTTCATCCTTATTCTCCTCTCCACAGTCCGTGCAAATTGCAATACTCATACGCCGCTACAACTTCATCCCCTTCGGCAAGAACGAAATCAGCCACCGGTTTCATGCCCGGTTTCAGATCCATCTGCTGGCTTCCGTTCTTCGTTTCCAGAACAATCCAGGTGATATAGTGGCTTTCCAGCATGGGATGTTCTACAGCGCCGACTGCCACATGCACTTTCGATCCGTCTTTCGTGATAACGGGAACATGCTTCTCACCGGCAGCATCTGTGGTATTGGGAATCAATTCTTCAATCTCCGCATTCCTGCAGAACATATCTTCCCCGCTCTCTCCAAGAACAGCGACTGCTTTGCCGCACTTTTTACAACGATAAAATTTCATCATCCGCTCCTCTCCCAGGCATCCGCCTGTTAAACTTTCTTTTCAGGATTCTTCCTGAAATACTCCATTCGTATTATATCACCGCTTTCAGGAAACTTCCCCTCCTTTTCCCATCTTTTTCTGAATCCCCACGCAAAAAGAGTTCTCTCCGTCAGGAAAGAACTCTTTTGTATTTCTGTCTCCGCTTCACCTCTTATTCAATCACCATGAGAAGATCGCCTGATTCGATACGGCTCCCTGCCTTCACATGAATCTCACTTACAATGCCGTCCACCGGTGAGGTGATCGTCGTTTCCATCTTCATAGCTTCTGTGACAATCACCGGCTCGCCCTTCTTCACATGTCCGCCTTTTTCCGCAAGCACTTTCACGACGGAACCGGACAGGGTCGCCCCTACCTCGCCGGGAATATCCTTATCCGCTTTCCTTGCGGTCACTGCGGACTCCGCCACATGCCTGTCATGAATTTTAATCTCACGGGGCATGCCGTTCAGCTCAAACTGGATACGGCGGTTTCCTTCTCCGTCAGGTTTCGTGATTCCGTCAAGACGGATAAGGAGCATCTTCCCTTCTTCTATATTCACTCGGATTTCCTCGCCCGGTTTCATGCCAAAGAAGAACGTCGGCGTATCCAGGACGGACAGGTCGCCATACTGATGATAGCGGTCCATATAATCACTGAAAACTTTCGGATAAATACAGTAAGAGGAAATATCTTCTTCCCGCGTGGACATATGCCTGCTCTTCATTTCTGCTTTCACCGCGGCGAAGTCCACATCCTGCGGATGAGATTCCAGATGGGGTTCTTCCCCGCGCAAAATAATCTTCTGCAGCTTTTCAGGGAATCCGCCGTAAGGAACGCCCAATTTCCCATCAAAGAAATCAACCACGGACTGCGGGAAATCAAGGGCCGCCCCCTTCGCATAAATATCTTCTTCCGTCAGATGGTTCTGCACCATGAAGAGTGTCATATCACCGACCACTTTGGACGACGGCGTTACTTTGATAATATCGCCGAACATCATATTCACTCTGGCATACATGCGGCAGACTTCCGGCCAGCGGTCTCCCAGTCCCACCGCAGTCGCCTGCTGGCGGAGATTGGAGAACTGCCCTCCCGGCATTTCATGCTGGAAAAGCGTGGTATTCGGACTTGCCATCCGGCTGTCCACCCCCGCGTAGTAGGGACGGATACCCTGCCAGTAGCGGTCAATCGTTTCCAAAGCTTCGATATCCAGTTTCGGCTGGCGGGGATTGTTCTGGAGCGCATAGTACAGCGCCGTCATGGACGGCTGGCTCGTACCGTTTGAAAGCGCGCCTGTCGCCACATCGACAATATCCACGCCGGCTTCCGCCGCCTTTGCATAGCTGTAGAGCGTCAGTCCGCCGCCTTCATGGCTGTGGAGGTGTATCGGAAGATCCACAGCATCTTTTAACGCCGCCACAAGAGCGTATGCCGCTTCCGGTTTCAAAAGTCCCGCCATATCCTTGACAGCGATCAGGTTGGCACCGGCATTCTGCATTTCCTTCGCCAGATCCGTATAATATTTCAAAGAATATTTCTGCCGCTTCGGATCCATGATATCCCCGGTGTAACAGAAGCACGCTTCTGCCAGCTTGCCCTTCTTGCGGACTTCATCAATGGAAATCGTCATGTGGCTCAGCTGGTTCAGGCAGTCAAAGATGCGGAACACGTCAATCCCATTATCTGCCGCCTCATCAATGAAATGGCGGACCACATTTTCAGGATAATTCGTATACCCTACCGTATTCGCGCCGCGGGTAAGCATCTGGAAAAGGATATTCGGCGCTGCTTTACGCATCTGGCGGAGCCGTTCCCAGGGACTTTCGTCAAGGAAACGATAAGCCACATCAAATGTCGCGCCGCCCCAGTTTTCAAAAGAGAAGAGCTGCGGCACATGACATGCGGTGTAACGGATCGCGTTCATGATATCGTGTGTCCTCACACGGGTCGCCAAAAGTGACTGGTGGGCATCACGATATGTCGTATCCATGATCATCAGTTCTTTCTGATCCATGACCCATTTGGAAAATTTTTCAGGTCCCCATTCTTCTAGCATCTGCCTTGTACCGCGGGGTACTGTTTCCCCCTCTGCCGAAAGAGGCGCTACCGGAGCGAAATCGGGTTTTTCTTTCGCACCCGCCCCGGCATAGCCGTTGACGGTGATATCTCCGATATAGTGGAGCAGCTTCGTACCGCGGTCGCTGATTGCTTCAGGTTCATCCAGAAGCTGCGGATGGCGGTCGATGTAATTGACATCACAGAGACCTTCCTGAAAATCCTTCGTGCGGAGCATATTTTGAAGGAAATATATATTTGTCTTCACACCGCTGATACGGAATTCGTCAAGGCAGCGGAGCATTTTGTATATCGTATCCTTCGCATGGAGCGAGTGGGCCGTTACTTTGACCAGGAGTGAATCATAGTAAGGAGTAATCACCGCTCCCGTATACGCCGTACCCGCATCCAGGCGGATACCGGGCCCGCCGCCGGAACGGTAGGCAATGATCTTGCCTGTATCAGGCATGAAGCCGTTTTGCGGATCTTCCGTCGTGATGCGGCACTGGATCGCCACCCCCTTGAACCAGATCGTCGGCTGCAGACCGATTGCCACTTCCGGACTATCCACCGAATAGCCTTCAGCAATAAGAATCTGTGTCTTCACGATATCCACATCGGTAATCATTTCCGTGACCGTATGTTCCACCTGCACACGGGGATTCACTTCAATGAAATAGAAATGTTCTTCATCCTGATCCACAAGGAACTCTACCGTCCCTGCATTGAGGTAATTGACATTCTTCATCAGCTTGACGGCGGCATTACAGATATCATCACGCAGCTTCTTCGGAAGCGACCAGGCAGGCGCCATTTCAATAACTTTCTGATGGCGGCGCTGGATAGAGCAGTCACGTTCAAACAGATGAATAACATGTCCCGCTTCATCACCGAAAATCTGCACCTCGATGTGCTTCGGATTCATGATACATTTTTCCACATACACCTCATCGCTGCCGAAAGCCATTTTCGCTTCCGACTTTGCGCGGTGATACGCCTCCTCCAGATCTTCCATGCGGTCCACATTCCGCATACCCCGTCCGCCGCCGCCATTGACCGCTTTAATCATGACAGGGAAACCGTATTTCTCGGCAAAAGCTCTGACCTCATCAAAGCTTTCCACAGCACCGTTTGTGCCGGGAATCATGGGAATCTGCGCCTTTTCCGCCTGGATACGGGCATTTACCTTGTCACCGAACATGATCAGATGTTCCACACGCGGCCCGATGAAAATAAGTCCTTCCTCCTGACAGCGTTTCGCCAGCTCCGCATTTTCCGCAAGAAATCCGTAGCCGGGATGGACAGCATCCACATGATGCTCCTTACAGATACGGATAATATCCTCTATATCCAGGTAAGCATCAATCGGCTTATCTCCTTCCCCCACCAGGTACGCTTCATCAGCACGGTTCCGGTGAAGAGACAGTACATCCTCTTTGGAATAAACAGCCACCGTCCTGATGCCCAGCTCATTACAGGCACGGAATACACGGATGGCGATCTCGCCTCTGTTGGCCACCAGGACCTTCCGGATTTTTCTCATAAGCAACTCCCCCTATGTGTCGATTGCATTCTTTCAGATGAAAATAGCATATATATTTTTATTGTACTCAGCGCCGATGTACATTTCAATAGAAAATCACCGATTACAGAAATAAAACACCGGTACCGGCAAAAAAGGCCGTGACATTCAGGTAAGGAGCCATAAGGAAATACCAATAAATACATCTCCTACTAGGCAGAGAGGAAATGAAAATACTATGTAGATGGACGAGCCATCTACATAGTATTTTCATTTCCTCATTCTCAACATTTCAGCATCTACCTCGAAAAATTTACATTGCTTGCTGTTTTATTAAAAATCAATGCTTTTATAATCCTTCTTTACTCCATGTAACTATTCTAAATATCAGATAAATTATACAGCCGTTACATTATACCTATCACTGCATCTATCGGGCATGTCACAGAATTTACTGTAACAACTTTCTTATTTGATCATCAACATACCTTTCATAATCATCAAATTTCCCTTTATCAAATTGTTGACTATCATAGTAATCAATTAACTTAAACGGAACACCAAAATCACTCACTTTCCGTGCAACAGAGGATAAAGCATTATACTCAAGCTTTTGCAGCAATAGCCCCAGTCCCGCGACCTTTTCCATATCAATGTTCTTAAGTTTAGAAACATGGTATCTGTATAATACATCAAACAATCCAAGGTACTTTACTAGATGATACTTAAAAACATTATACACATAATCTGCTACTGTCCTTATTGCTTCATCTTTTGTTTTCGGAGAATTTGGCCTTTTTACATAGTATTGAACCATTGAAAGAAAGCCCCCTTCAAGATACGAATTTAATAGCACAGTAACAAGCGAATAACGTTTCCGTCCTATTCGCATAGCAATAAGCTGTTTGAGCTTATCCTCACGTACAATCGGTGAAATCAATTCCAAAATCTGTTGAAAGCCGTCCCAATGTAATCCATGTGCGTTATTTCCGGCCAAAATTATAGCTAATTGTTTTATTTTACCAATAGTCTCTAAAGGTATTCTTGAGATTCTAGAATACAAATCCAGTTTATCCTTCGGTCCAATAACGCGAAAACAATTAAACACTTCAGGAGGGATTTCCGATGCAGCTACTTGAGAATATATAGCAGCTTTTTTTTTGCGATCATTTTCCGACAAGTACCGTTCTTGTGTTACTTGATAATCAATATCAGTTTTAGGAGATTTGATATCATAGTTTTTATGCTCCAGCACTTCCGGTTGTCCATTCACAATACTCTCAAATCCATTGTTTAAGTCGATAACTCTGCCAGAATAATGATGATAAAATCTTCCTGCACGACCAGCAATATTTTTGGCATCAAACTGTCGCAATGATTTTGAACCTTTTTTGCTTGAGGTAATTATAATATTCTTTGCCGATGTATTCACACCTTCGGTGATTGTAGTTGTTGAAAATAAACAAATTAACGCACCGCTGTTAAATAAATTGATAATTTCTTTTTGGATATACTTGGGCACAAGGCTGTGATGAATGCCTATTCTACCTTTTAAGGCTTTTAACACAATCCAATCGTCACCAAACGTATTTTGCAGATGATTTAAAAATATCTTATAAACATTCTCCCCTTCTCCTGCACATTTTTCTTGAAACGATGTTATAAGAGATTGATTACGCAATAATTGCTTAGCATAAGATTCTGTATCACATTTTCTGCCACAGTAAATAATCGTATTATCAGAAGGTGAACTGATTTCTCTAACAATATTTGCAACCTTTTTCGCCTTACTCATTGAGCCTATCTCTATAATTTTTCTGTCAATAGTATACTGTTTCTTTCCCTTTATTGTTATATAATTTTTTAAGACAATTTCAAATTGGTTATAGTGCAAAAAAGAAAAACCATTATCACGAGCAAAATTATTAAAAGATATTTTATCCTGTTCATCAGATTGAGGAAGTTTCATATATGGTCCAGCTAACAACATATCATCTGCCAAATTGCAAATGAATTCCAACGACAATCGATAGGCTATGTCTCGTTCATTTTCCCCGGTCGTTTCTTGATCAATAACAAAGCTATTATCAATTTTATAGATTTCATCAATAAAAGCAAAATCAAAATGAGGTCGCTGATGTGAATCCATAAATGATAAAAATCTTTCCGATGTAAAAATGAATATGTTCTTATCCGTAGAATCGTATTCTTCCTCACTTAAGGAATATATAGCATATTCATTAAAGGCATTCCATTCACAAAGACGAGCGTAGTTTTCTGACAAAAGACTAATTGAAGGAAAAATTAAAAGAATGTTTTTATATTGCATTCTTTGTATTGTTTCATAAACTAAAAATGTTTTTCCAAAAGAAGTTGGCGCTGTTAAAACATACCGATTCCTCTGCCCATGTTTAAAGCTATCTAAGACCTCCTTTTGATAGCGATGCAATTTGCTATCCCCAAAAATTAGACTGGCATCATGAAATAAGGCACTTAATGTGAGAGAATTAATGTTTTCATCAGATATCCCAATATCTGTAAATTTCTCTTTTAGCAAGTCATAATATTGTGGAATTCCTGCCTCATTCGCTAAAAAAACAAGAAAATTCAAATCGTACTCAGATAAGTCCTCGTCTTTAACAATGTCAAAGAAATTACAAACCTCTTTGACAAAATTGGCATCATCCCCTGTTTGTTTAAATGCGTAATATGCTTTGACTATATCAGCGGTTCTTGTAAATCTATCCATTTGATCACATTCTCCTTAATTTGCTTTACCTCTGATAGTGGAAGGAAGATGAAAAACAGCCGATAACTAAAAGTGGCGGAGATATTAATTCCAAGTCTTACATACTCAGCAGAAATATGGTTAATACATTTCTTAATACTCTGATGATATTTATCTGTATCCGTCTTTTGATATGCAATGAATATGGGATATATTAGCTGTATTCCTCGGCTCTGCATTTCTTGTCCTAAATTAATACCCGGGTTTTCCTCCCATGCATTCAATAAACTGTTAAGTTGAGGGCTATGTACTGAAATATGGTCACGTTCAGTTATTATTGCAAGCAAATTATCATTTATATATCCATCTGATAAAGATGTCTCTAATTTTTCCAATACTGATGTTATCGCATCTTTGTATTTGATATAGAATTTAGCCTCTCCAAACCACAAATCAATATTGCCATCATGCTCTATTAAGTGAAAGGCATCAAATCCTTTTGGTTCACCCTTTTCAATAGGAGAGTAAAAATAGCCTCTTGCTGCAAGAACACTCGTCCGCAAAAATACACGCAAAATCAAATCCAACAAAACTTCTCCGTAAAAACCATATTTGAGTTTTTCAGCATCACTCGCTGCAGGATTATATCGAATGCGATTGATAATTGCTTTTCTTTGCTCACGATCCAAATCATCGTAGTTGATTTCGTATTCGTTGATTGCAAATTCTATTATGCCATTATAAATAATTCTTGAAATTTTTTGGTGATTGGAATTACTGAAGCAAATATCATTTCGAGTGGAAAGACATGATTTGTTTAAGCCACTTTCTTGATGTGGCAATTCACATTCAAATACAATTGCATTATGTATCGCGCTTTTTAGTCTATCTCTCATACCAGACTCCTCTGATGTTAATCTCCGGAGTTGAATTTCACAAGTTTTTCCCAATCGATACTGCCATCTTCAAAGCAAAACTCTTGGGTAAATTCACGGACAAGTCGGTTTGCTGCTTTCTGATAGGAAGCATTGAATTTTTCTACATACTTTTCCGGCAACTTGTCCATGAATCGGATTAGCTTTATATAGAATTCTTCATCACCAGTCAATTCCATCCAAAAATCCTTGCCTGCCAATTCTATATAAAACTTAGGAAGTCCTCGATTAGACAATTTTTTCTTCCCGTAACCATAACCGACAATAGGAACAAAACGTTTCTTTACCTGCTGTGCCAATTTACCTGCTGCCATAAAATTCTGTTCCTGTTTCTTACGACTATCCGCATTAAAAACACTTGTACCAGATTTTACTGCGATAGCATAGATAGTGTTGTCCCGCTCTACCATAAGGTCTACCCCCTCTGCCAATGCTTTCCGCCCTTGTGAAGCTGCGGCGGCAATCGGTTCAAAAAACACATTACCAAAAATCGTTTCCTCTGACGAAGACACAAAGGCTGCAAGAATCGCATCAATAATCTGAGCTGCCCCATTCATAGCCTTTGCCCGGAATAGATACGGATTCTTGCGCCTCATAATCTTTTTAATGTTAAGTTTGTCAATGTTGCTGATTAGATTGGTATAGAAATCATCCAATGAAGTTGCAATTGCTGCTACAACATTATTTTCATTATAGTTATTATTTATAGACATACCGTTTTTCTCCTATTTCAATTGCTTGTTTTATTTTTTGATGAATTTCCGTTCCCCTAAACCGTTTTGTTCTGATTTCAGCTGACTGATCAGCGACAGATAGTATCGCTTTACCCAATGCCAATGCAAGCCCTATAGGAACAGCGTTACCAATCTGACGATACTTAGCCGCACTAGTCCCCATAAATTTCCAATCATCAGGGAACTGTTGAATACGAGCATACTCTCTTATACTAAGCGGTCGATTTTGAGTAGGATGACACATCATAGTTGCTTTTTGTATCGGCGATGTAACTAACGTTGGGGACGGTTGACTGTAAGATAAACGACGATAAAATCCGACTTTCCCGCCCCCAGATTTATAAGCTCCTCCCATTGCCTTTTGCCGCATTCCTTCTGGAAGGGCACGCCAATTCTCTCCTTCTGGAACAAGACGGAGATAGTTAAGACGTTCTCTGCTAAAGGCAGCACACTCTCCATAATCATGCTCCAAATCCTCGATGGCATCTCGCAAAGTATGCCAGCGGTACTCTGGAGCCTGGTGCATCTGAAAATGGGTAGGAAATGGTAGGAAAATATCTTCATTATCCCGACTACCAATCAAGACAAATCGTTCACGAAATTGTGGAGTGCCATAATTAACAGCATCCAATAAGCCATATACGGTCTTATACCCCAATCTATCATATTCAGATAGGATAACATCCAAAGCAGTTCCTAACTGTTGTTCCGGATCATTTGGGTTTCGCTCTGTCAGTGGTATATATCTTAATGGCGCGGACATAATTCCCTTTACATTTTCCATAATAAAAAACCGGGGACGTATATAGTCAATCATCCGAATAAAATCCATAAATAGGCTGCCTCGGGGATCGTTAATACCCAACCGTTTTCCAGCTGTAGAAAATGGTTGACACGGCGGTCCGCCACAAATAAGGAATGGCTCTCCGGGTACCAGTCCAGTCTGTTCCAATAAATCCTTTGTGTCGATTTTTCGTATATCTCCACTCACCACTTTATGCCCATTCGCACGCATAGTCGCAATGCAAGCAGAGTCAAAATCTTGTCCTATTACAATATTCAATCCTGCTTTTGCAAGACCAATATCTAGTCCCATTGCCCCGGAAAATAAGGAAATCACATCTCTATTTAAGTCATTATCTTTGAACTTTAATATACTCATATATGTCCTCTCCCTTAAACCTTTTCTCCATCCGGAAGAATAAAATGACGTTCAAAAGAGCACCCTACGGTTTCTGCCAAGTATTCTAAGTCAGAAATCGTAAAGCTTTCTCTTTTCATTTTTGAATTAAAATTCTGCGGTGTTGTTCCTACTCTTCTTGCGAGTTCTGCCACACTTATATTAGAACGTACACACAAAACTTTGATTTGTTCTGATATCTTCATAAAGGTACTCCTTGCATATTATAAAATAATAATTTTATAATATAAATGTATTATTTTATGTTATAAACATAGTCCCTTTCTCTATCATCGTACCATCAAACTACACTATTGGCAATCCCGAGATAGTAAACTTAAACCGCAAAAAATTAACCACAAACAACAGTAATTAGCCTAGAAATGTCCTTACTTATAGAGAGGTTTTTTAAGTCCGAAATGTTTTACTGTCGACTTTCCATGTGCCGTATATTTTTTATTATCTAATTTTACCTATTTAAAATCCAAGATTTCGCCACGAATCATAAGGGGGCTGTAACAAAACGTTTCTGTGTTTTGTCACAGCCCCTTTACTCATGCTTTTTCGGCGGATAAAAAGCACAATCGGCGTGGTAAAAGTCACGCTGATTGTGCAACATTTTCTATATATCTTTATGAGCCGTGACATGCCCATCACAGCCTTTCATCTCCTTATTCACCGAGGATTGCGTCGCCCTTGGCGATATTCGCGCGGATTGTCGCGCAGCACGCCTTAAAGCGGGCCAGCTCCTCTTCCGTCAGATTATATTCTATCACCTTTTCCACGCCGTTCGCACCGATAACAGCCGGCACGCCGCAGAAAATACCGGACTCGCCGTATTCGCCGTCCAGCGGAGCCGAACAGGGAAGAATACGCTTTTCATCATGAAGAATCGTACGGACCAAAGTCGCTCCCGCCGAAGCAATGCCGTACTCCGTACACTGCTTGCCGGAATAAGTCACCCATCCGCCTTTAATAGTCCGTTCCTGTATTTCTTCTTTATCAAACCGGAACTTCGGATCACTTTCCATTTCCGACAGCGGCTTGCCGTAAAATGTCATCTGCGACCAGGGAACAATCTGGGAATTTCCGTGCTCTCCAAGCATGAACGCCGTAAAGCCGCGAGAATCAAGGCCCGTTTGTTCCGATATCGCGTGAATCAGACGGGAAGAATCAAGAAGCGTCCCCGTACCCATGACATGCCCCTTCGGCAGGCCGCTCTTACGGGCGATCAGATTCGCCACCACGTCACAGGGATTCGTAATGCTCACAAAAAGTCCGTGGAATCCTCCGGCCATGACCTTCGGGACATAATCGGCCACCTGTTTCACACTGTTTTCCAATTCCCCGTCGCGGCTGCCGGAAGCGCAAAGCGTGATATCGCCTACAGCATTCACGATGACGTCGCAGTCCTTCAGTCCCGCATAATCGGACGCCTTGTAGACAACATGATTCGGCATGTACATAACCGCATCATTCAGATCCTGTACCTCGCTTGTCACTTTGCTTTCTTTCAAATCACAGAGAAGCACTTCATCGGCAATCCCCATCATCCCCAAATTAAACGCTACATGGGCACCTACATGTCCTACGCCGACAATTCCTACCATTCTCTTCTTAATCGCCATAATGCTCCCTCCATTCCTTCCACATGAACCGTCCCCGACGGACGAGTCCGAAAAAGAACTTCTCTTCCGCCTTGGAAAAGATCTGTCCTTAATAGCTTATTGCGTATGATAACACATTTCAAGCCCTCTGAACAATAGGAAAACACCATCAGGGAAATATTTTCTCCCTGCCGGCAGCCGCTTCCGTCCGCAATCTAAAACATGCAGTCATACCCCGGCAAGCTGAAAGGAGCATACAAAAAAGATCGGACTCCTCTGTCATGAAATCCGATCCTTTTACAGGCACTCCTTTTTATATCAGGATTACCCTCTTATGCCGCGCAGAAAGTGAAAGAAATCACGGAGCGCTTCCTCATGGTCGCCTCCAAAGCAGTCCTTCTCCTTGAACTGATACTTTTTCACTTCGTCTCCGACAGCAATACGAACCTTTCTTGCACCTTCATCAATCTCCACACCGGAAACGGCACTGGCCGGCACCATTTCCACACCGTCCGCCGAATCACTGCCAAGAATGGTATGGCTGACCAGACTGCCCAGTCCGGCTCCACGTTCCCCGCTGTACTTCATAATTTTCATCGTCATAGGATTGGGAAGGGCGGGGATAAAGAAAATACTTTCGTCCGTATAAGCGATAACAAAATGATGCTCCGCATTCCAGGGGCAGTCAATCACATGAAACTCTTCCTCAGACAGCTGCGGCACCATTTCTTTCACGAACCGCTTCATTTCCTGCTGTGCGTATCCCGGCGCCAGGCTGCCTCTTTTTTTCTTCATGTAAATCATCATGCCAATACCCATGATAAACATAGCTGCCGGTATCAATGCTATTTCCATACCCATAAATACTCTCCTTTACATTTCAAATACATGCAACCGTGCTTTTTGCCAGGGACTCTCCGGATCGTGGAGCAGTCCTTCTGCGATACCCATGATTCCGCCGGGCATCTGCTTCATACCGCCCCACATGCACCTGCCGATCACATATCCCGAAGCAAATTCTTTCCAGTCGCCATACACTGCGCAGCACTTCTTATGTGCTTCTTCCATATAACACCATGCTTTTTCTTCCGTAATATATCCGCATTCAAAGCAGCAGCGCGCGATCAGCACCAGCCGCCCCATGTCCCACGCAAGAACAGATTGATTCTGTAAATCCGCCTGGGAACTGATATATCTTTTTTCTATCAGGGATTCTATCATCTCCTTTATATTCTTCATATAACGGGGTGTGTCGAGTTGTTCATCCGATGTCAGGATTTCATCGGTAATAGACGGCGATATGCCGGCAGAAAACAACTTAATCGCATCAAAGTATACGCGGTGTCCTCGTTCCAGCAGCCATTCCAGTGTATGTAAAGCGCTTTCTTCATCAATAATATCATAGTAAGTCGCTAAATTATTTCTAATTTCCTCTTTCTCAGAGCCGGTTTCCAATGAATCACAGTAAAACATGGTCTGCTCCGCATTCACAGCACCTATATTCAAAACAGACTGCTGCAAAGGAGAAAGTTTCTTTCCTAACGGATTTTTTTGATATTTCTTATGGCTTATTACTTTCAATAATTTCGAAAAAAAAGACAACCCTGCGTTCCTCCTTACATGTAAAGATAATACTCCACACCCGTAAAGCATTCCCGTTTATTATACTTTACCTCATTATCCTTATCAATCCTCCGGTTCCCCGCATTGCGGCCGTAAACTTTGCAAAAAAACAAAGCCATCCGCTTCTCAAATAATATGGATGGTTACAAAAGCCTACTGTTATCAGGATATATTCTATTTATAATTCAATCCGATGTCCCGGTTTTACCGTTACTAACCTCGTATCACCCTTTTTAAATCTTTCCAGATAAAAATTATAATCCTGCGTAGCTGATGCCGATATAGGCAGCCCATGCATCAATCGACTTGTAAAAGGGTGGCACAACTCTGAAAACAAGGAAATATCATCAATCTCTTCAATAATTCTCCCCTTATCCATTACCGTAATCCCATCTGCAATATAATATGCAGATTCTATACTGTGAGATATAAATATAATAGATAAATGTTTTTTTACTTTTATATCCGAAAGATAATTTAAAAGCTTATTTTCAGTAAAAATATCAAGCCCGCTTAGGGACTCATCCAGTATAAGGATTTCCGGTTCTGCCATTAATGCACGTAATATGCATATCCGCTGGAGTTCTCCGCCGCTTAACTGCCGCGGATACAATCCTGTATATTCCCCTGACAGGCCCACAGCCTTCAACATCTCTACTATCTTACTCCAGATTTCCTCTTTGCTGAATTTAAAAAAGTTTTTAAGCGGCTCTTTCAATATCTCATAGGATGTCATATACCCAGGCACCGCATCCAGACTGTTTTGAAAAACCATTTGAATCTTATTCCTCGAAATACTTTTCCAATCAATCTTTTCCCCTTTATACCGAACCAGTCCGCCTGACGGCTTTTCAATGCCTGCCATAATCCTACAAAGTGTAGTTTTCCCGCAGCCGCTCATTCCTAAAATCGCACGACAGGTTCCTTCCTGCAGCATGAAATCTACATCATCCAAAACAGGCCTGTTGACTCCTTCTTCATTTTTATACGTTTGATGAATATTTTTCAATTCAAGTATATTCGGCACAAAGATACTCCTTTAAATAAGATAATCAGGATCCTTCGTATAAACGTTCTTTTTTCCACCTGTTACAAGCTCGAAGGAACGATCGTGTATACAGATCATTGTCTTCATTACCCAACTCTTTTGTGTTAATTTTATCAATAAACTTCCCTTGCTTCATCACATAAGTAATATCCGAAATTTCTTTAACGAAATCTATATCATGCGACACGATGAGCATACTTAAATTTGTGTCACGATACACTTTTTTCAATACAGAAATCAATTGTGCTCTTGAATACCTGTCAATTGCTGATGTAGGCTCATCTGCTATCAATAACTTTGGTTTATGGATAAGCCCCATAGCTATGGATATCCTCTGTAATGTGCCTCCGCTTAATTCATTCCTGTAACTTTCAAGTACTCTTTCCGGATCCGTAATCAATAAGTTTCTTAACAACGACATCACTTGCAGCAAAAACTCTTCTTTTTCCCCATCCCTTAATCTGCTGATTTCAAGAAAATGTTCTTTAATTTTTAACCGCGGATCAAATATGCTTAACGAATCCTGGGCGATAAATGCATATTGCCGTCCACAGTTTGTCAGCAACGTAGCAGAATCTCCCGCATTAAAACATTTTCCTTCGATAGCTGCTTGTCCTGTGACTTGCCATGCAGGTGCCCGCAAAAGACCTGCTATCAGTTTTAACAGAGTGGATTTCCCGCAGCCGCTTGTACCAATTATAGACACACGACTCCTTTTGGGCACTGCCAAATTGATTGTGTCTATAATCCTTTTCCCCTGAAACTCGGCAGATACCCCCGTCAATTCCAATAAATTATTCCCCATTACATTTCCCCTGCTTGATATCTTTGCTGGATCCAATCCCCAATCATATTGACGCTAAGACTGATTCCCAAGATAGAGATACTTGGAAAAAAGATAAGTCTCGGATAGGAAATAAATACGGCCTGCGCTTCTCCGATTAATGTTCCCCAGTCGGCCTGAGGCGGCTGAACCCCGAGCCCAAGAAAAGAGTATCCTGACATGGCCAGCAGCGACCCTGCAAAATCCAGAGCCAGCATAGATAAAACAGCCGGTGCGGCAATAGGGAATATGTATTTTATCCATATCCGGGGTGTCTTATTCCCTGCCATACGTGCCGCATAAACCATATTCTTCATTTTTCCGTCGGCAGTTAATTCTCTTACCACACGGGTATATATTACCCAATGCATGATCATCATCCCTGCACAAATAAAAAATATATTCTTTCCGCCCAATCCTGCCAAAATCAAAATAACAATAATTTCCGGAAATGCCCTGAATAAATTACATACATGGTCAACCAACCGATCCACCTTTCCGCCGTAATAACTCGAAATAATCCCTAAAAAGGTTCCCCATATACATGATATAAACACAACCAGCACCGCATAACCGATGCTTATTCTTGCCCCTTGTATGATACGGGAATATACACACCGCCCCAATTGGTCACAGCCAAACGGATATTGGATCGACGGCTGTGCAAATTTCATTGTATAGTCGACAGCATTAGGGTCATGCATTAAAAAAAACGGTTCAAATATCGCCACAAGAAAATAAAAGAATACGATTACCCATAAAAAACATATTAAAAAAGGCGGATATTCCCGATGCAAACCAAAACGGATATTTCCCATTTCATCCCCACCTTCTTCTCACCCTCATACAAACTGTCTCTGCAATGAAATTGCATATGATAAATCCTGTCATTGTCAGCAGAATATATCCCTGTATCACAGGGTAATCCCTTCCATGTATCGCAATAATCACTAAACGCCCAAGTCCCGGCCAGGCAAAAACATTCTCTATGACAAGAGAACCTGCAATAATTCCTCCAAATTCAAGTCCTGCCATAGTCACGACAGGTGATATTGCGTTCATAAATATATGATTCCAAAAAATTTCCCATTTTTTTAAACCACGGGTATACGCGAACACAACAAACGGTTTTCGCGAAACATCAATAATACTGTTTCGTAAAAGTTTCGTATACATCGCAACATAGCCCAATGCCATAGTTAAAGAAGGCAGGAACAAGTGCAGGAACGAAGACGCCCCTTGCACAGGAAATATATGCAGGTATACTGAAAATACACTGATCAGTAAAAAACCGATAATAAAGGAAGGGACGGAATTTAACGTCAATACGCAGAAACGAATGGAATAATCAGACCGGCTGTCAAGATGTGTCCCCGCATAACAGCCTGCAAGAAGACAAAAAATGATTCCCATTGACATAGAGCTTAATGCCAACAAAAGCGTATATTTAAATGCTCGAAAAAGTTCAACTGCAACCGGTGCCTTCGTCAGATATGAATACCCTAAATCCAGACGGATCACGTTTTTAAGCCAATAAATATACTGCATGTAAACCGGATCATACAATTTCAATTCTTCAGCAACTGCATGCAATGATTCCGGCGTAACAGGAATTCCTCTTGAACTGAGGTATGTGGCCGCCGGATCTCCCGGCATAAAGCGGATCAGGAAAAAGGATATCAAGGATGCAACCGCAATCAGGATCAATGAGTCTTTCAAATAATTGACTATAAATCTTTTCAATATTTCCTCCTCCCCATCTCTTTGCTATCGATATTATTTAATTCCGCCCACAAGAAATTCCGGAAACAACTTATAAAATTCTTGGGCCTTTTCATCTCGTACAAGTTCATCGATTCTGGGTTCTGCAAATACACGGCGATACCCTAAAGAAATTAAGAATTCCATATCCCAGTAAGGCCGATGCTTATCACTCATAAATAGCTTTTTAGAAAGTTCATCGCATTTTTTTGTATTTTTATGTCCGTCAAATATACCATGTCCATATTTTTTACGCAGGTTGTTGTTATATTCTTCAAACACTTTCATACGTTTCTCATCAAAAAGATGTAAATACCAGCAGGCATCAAATACAAGAAGGACGCCCCCTTTCCGCAACACCCTTGTCCATTCCTTATAAGCCTTAACGGGATCAGCAAGTGTCCATGTTAAGTCTCTGCAGACCACAAGATCAAAGCTCTCATCATGATATTGTATATTCTGGCAATCCATAACAGCTAAATCCGCCTTAACCCCGGCTGCGGATATATTTTCTGCAGCCCGCCGGATCATATTTTCCGTAATGTCGATACCAGTTACATGATGTCCTTTTTCACCTAATAATACAGGGAAAAACCCGGGGCCGGTTCCCACATCAAGGATTTCCAGCTTTTCTTTTTTGGGGGCATTTCCCAGCACCAAATCTGCCCATGCGTTTTTCCCCTCATCATCAAGCGATTTTTTTATGATATCGCTATAAACATAAGACTCGCCTTCCCAATAATCTTTTATTTCATCATTCAGCATCTGACATTCCTCCTTTAATATTGTCGAAACACATGTGTAATATCTATTCGGTCTTTGGCATCCTCCTGCGGTACAAAGCCGCTTATATCATTTCTGCAGACATGAATAATATAGTCATGATAAAGCGGAATAAATAGGACATTTCTATAAAAACTGCCATTGATATATTCCATATATCTCAAAACAGATTCTCTTTCAGGACTGGAATCCATCTCTTTCATTGCTTTAAATAAAGTTCCCTTATCATCTGCGCCACGTTGAAACATATTAAACCCCGAACCGTCTGTCCTCATCTCTGTAAGAGTGGAATAAGGCTCATAGGCATTCCCCCAAGTTGTATATAAAACCATATCATACTTCCCGTCTCGAAACTTATTTAAATACACCGAAAAATCATCTTCATCTGGAATAAGATCAATTCCGATTTTAGCGTACATATCTTTCAGTATAAGGGCCAAATTCCTCTGATTATGATTTCCTGCAGGATACCCCAAAGAAAGTTGTAAACGGACTCCGTCTTTTTCCCGGTAAGGACCCGTACCACGATGGTACTGCTTATCCAATATTTCATCCGCCTGTTTTCTGTCAAAGCTGTAATATGGCAAACCAGGCGGCATTTCCGGTAAATTCTCCGTCCAATAATAATGCGCCTCTTTCAAATTCCCTTCTGCCAAAAACTGTATCACCCCTCTTTTGTCCGTTCCCAACGCCAATGCTTTACGGATTGGTATTTCACGTATTTTCTCCGTATTCAAGGCGATTAAAACAATCTGGGACAAAGGGGTTATTCCTACAGAAAACCCCTCCTGCTGTAAATTAAATGCTTCTTCAAAACTGAGCGCTCCATCCTGATCCACATACATATCCGCATCACCGGAACGAAGAGCATTCTCTATCGTTGATACTTCCGGTATGATAGAAACTTTGACATATTTGAACTTAGGCTTTTCTCCCCAATAATTTTCATTTCTTTCAAACAGGGCATATTGATTTCTTATATTCTTTTTCAGTATCCATCTGCCCGTCCCATAAAAGACCTCATTTCTCTCTTTGCCGAATTCGGAAAAATGAATCGTCAACGGACGAGTAAAAGATAATTCATTCAGCAAACTGCTGCATACTTCATCCAATCGAAAGATAACTGTATGCGCATCAGGTGTTTCGATTTTACTTATCTTTTTCAACATATCTAAAAATCCATACTGCTCTCTTTTAGCAATTAATTCAGATATATTTTCTTTCACAATTTGCGAAGTAAGCGGTTTCCCATTTGAAAAAAAGACATCTTTCCGTAAATGAAAAATATAATTTTTACCATCATCGGTAATTTCCCATGATTCTGCCAATTTAGGAACAGCCTTTCCATTTTGCATTCCGACCAGTCCCTCATATACCCAATCCTGGACAAACATCGGAGAACCGGAATCAAAAGGATCTACGTCTCCTATATCTTTCGTGTAGGCGATTTTTAATGTTTCCCCCTGAAACTCTTCCTTTCTTATATCAAAAAGAGATTCTCCCAGCAATAAAACAAGGAGGGCCAGTAAAAGTTCAAGAATTATGATATTCTTCATCAGCCCTCCTATAATATTCACTTCCTATTTAAATAATTAGAATCCATATCTGAACCCCAACATAAAGCTTCTGCCCGGCTGAGGTTTAGCACCTTTTCCATCATATTTATAGTACATATTCTCATAGCCTTCATTTGTTAAATTATTAACTTTAAGGTACACGGATTTATTGGTATTTATTTTATAATTGACAGACAAATCTGCAACAATGTAATTATTATTTGTAAACGCATCCTTGTCACAGCCGCTGAATAAATTCAACAGCAAACTGCTGTTCCATTTCCCGCATTGATAAGTCACATTCATTGCATAATAATTTATCGGTCGGAGATGGTTAATCATGGCGTCTATATTGGCTGACTGATTGCCATCCCATGAGATATCCGGATCCAGGATTACCCCGTCTTTCCCTTTAAACTTATCATACAGGTAAGTATAAGAAGCCCCTAAAAACCAATGGTCTCCCAATTTATGATTTAAGACAACATTAAATGATTTTTTATCTTCCCTGGCATTGATCGCTTTCGTTACATAGTCAGATTTTTTCTTGCTGTATACAGAATATTTAGTAACAGAATTACTCATTTTGGTAATCGCATAATGAATGCCCAAAGTGGTATTTGAACCGATTCTGCTCCGCAGGCCGATCGTATACACATTCCCTTTTTCATCCTTTAACGGTTTGTCATCCAATATATCTGCTTCAAATAAATCCTGCTGCTTAATAGGCCTGTAAATATTGGTCCAGCTGAAATAGCCCGCTAAACGGGGCGTAAATAGATACTGCATTGACAAACTGGGGGTAAACTGTGTTCTGCGTCCTGTATCATCATAATCGACCGGATAAATTGTCCCATTTGACCAATCTCTTTTATAAATATGAGCACTATAATTTCCATAATGCGACATGCGAACAGCCGGAGTTATTTCAAATTTATCACTCAAACGAATCTTATCCTGTATATAACCGACAAGTGTATCTCTTTGCATCTTTCCAACCTTCACTTCTCCGGTTTTATAGTTCTTTTTATAATCATTATTTTCCCCTCTATCATACGTCAAGCCAAAAATGATATCATTATTTTTTATCTGTCTGGCCAATTGTAATTCTATCCCTTTATTCTTTTCCACATGGTACGTATTAATATGTTCTTTTGAGATCGGACCGCCCCAAAGATCCATGAATTCTTTAAACTTATCATAATTTCCCGGCCAGGGCGCCAAAGTAGTCCCATCGGGATAGGTCCATTTATACTTATCAAAGACCTGGTAATGATGATCCTGGTTATACACGCGGACAAAGCTTTCTAAGCCATGATCTCTTTTAAATGTATACGTAATATCCAAATCATTTTTATTATACGCAGTATAGCTGCCGAACATGGAGTCAATCGCATACACATTGCGATATCCGGGATTATCCGTATCTCCTAACTTTCCATTATTTTGAGCATTATCTATAATCCGATTCCAATCCGTTTCATTCCAGTACCTGTAATCAATAGCATCATTGGGGCAACCGTCCTTGCCATTGTTATGATTGAACCACACTCTCAAGCTGTGGTCATCATCAAATTCCCCGTCAAATCTCGCACTTATCCCTTCTTCCTTATAATGAGTATTGTAATACTTATGATTCGCACCAGTCATTCTGTCGTAAAAATACGAATCACCGGACATTTCCCGATTTGCAGAAACAAAGTATGAATATTTATCTCCTACGGGGCCGGACAAGCTCATATTATACAAATGATGCTTCCACGATCCTGTAGCAAGTTCAATTGCTCCGCGAGTCACTTTTGTTCCTTTTCTGGTAATGATGTTAATTACACCGCCGGTAGCATCTGCTCCATATACAGATGCGCCCGGTCCTTTAATAACCTCCACCTTTTCCACGTTTTCTATATTTGTAACCTGATCAAGATCTGTCATGCCCTTACTTGCCGATACGGAGCTGTCACCAAACAATTCCGTCGCCGGATTATCTACACGCCGCCCATCAACAAGAACCACAACACGGGTATCTCCATTGATAGAAAATGCATTGCAATAGGCTGCATATCCATACCAGTTCGCCCGGTATCCTGGATTGGAGAATGTCACGCCGGGTATAGACTTAATCGCTTCTGAAATAGAATTATAATGATGATCTTCTATTTCTTTCCTGTTTACCACTTCCACATCTCCGCCCGTTCTATAGTAAGATTGCTCTGTAATAATATTTCCGAATTTGTCTGAATCCAAAACTTTATGCGCTCCGACAACATATACCGGATCCAAAGAATACACCGGAGCCTCGGCAAATACAACATTTGAATACCCTACCGGAATACTCATAAAAATCATTAACAAACTTGTTCTAATTAAATTCCTATTCATTTCCATAACCCTCTCTTTCAAAATCATTAATTTGCTTTGTATTATTTTTGGGCTCTATACTCATTTTTATTTAATTATTATCCTTTTCTATTATTCTTGTCAATATATGCATATATCCTCTCGTTTCTTCTTATATTTCATAAATAAAATCTTATAAATAGATATTTTATCTTTTCACATAAGAAGCCTTTCTGTACTTATCTATCAGAAAGGCTTCTTATCTACTCATCACTATTCTGAAATTGGTCTGAGTACCATTATGTATTCTTAACTTCACCCCATTATCCTTATCAATCCTCCGGTTCCCCGCACTGCGGCCGCATAGCGATCCGTATCGGGTAAAACATCCTTCCCGCCCTTGCTGCCGGTTTCTACAATAAACACGTCAGCGCCATGCAGTATGCTGTTCCCGCCGTCAGAAAAAAACTGTTCCGCTTCCGCACATGCGCCGTACGAAGTGTTTATCAGGTACCGTTTTGATTTATTGGTATTCTTCATTTGACGCCCTTTCCACTTTCGAACAGCAAAAAACAGTAAACCATTATTTTTGATTGACTGTTTCCTGCATTTCTATATTTTTTATCTAACACTTGCTCAAAAACCTGATGGCAGACTGTCTTGCTTTCTCTATCTTTTCAGGCTCCATATTTTCTACAGCAGTTGAAGATATCCATTTTTTGCTGAACAATATTTGCGCTGCTTCTATCATCATTCCGCAGGCATATAAGTCTTTCTCTTCTGCAATGGCTTGAACAAATACTTCTTTTGTTTTCGCCCGCAGCATTTCCCGTTCCACTCTATGAAATGACATCTGCATAAGACTTGCTGCAGACCATGCCCGGCAAAGGGCATCTTTATCCCTGGATATTTGTCTTGTTAAGATATCAATTTCTTTTGATGAGCCTATCCACCCGAAAGCGATGATAATTTTACGGCGAAGAATATTTTCATTTGTATCAATAAGTGAAACAAGAACAGGAATAAGCCGATCGCAGAATGATACATAAAAATCTCTATGCTTCAATTTGGAAAGAGTTTCCGCTATGAGAAACGCGGTCAATATCTTTAACTTTTCATCCCTGACTGTATCCAGCTGTTCAAATAAAAACGCAAGGCCTTCTCTTCCGTGTTGATCAAAGCTGCTTTCTAAATGCAGCTTTTTATCTTCTTCCCAGTCTTTACAAATAAGCCGATAATGATATGCCGCATCTTTGCAGGCTCCTAAATCAGCAATAAATCGGATTCTTTGATCGTCAGGAAAATTCTGTTCCGCCAATTTACGGTATGATTTTTGTAAATCTTCTTTTGTAAGGTTCAGGCGGCGGATTTGTTCCGCCTCAAGCGCCTGTAATATCTTATCCGTTGAACCGAACATTGCTTTTATCTCCTTGTTCATTGCTGTTTTCATGCTTCTTGGAATTTTAAACTCTCAAAGCATTTATGGCTGCCTCCCCATGATTATAAAGCAAATCATCGCAGGCGTACAAATGAATAAGTTCCAAAGGAAGAGATTCAAAAAGCCGAGGAAATATTTCCCCGGTTTTCCATATTTACCGCTTTCTATAAAACCCTTGTCAGCGCCATGCAGCATGCCGTACCTGCCGCCATGGAAAGAAGCATATTTCTCTTCCACACATGAACCGCGACCGTCACCGCAAGAGACAGCGCCTCCGGTACACCATGATTTCCCGAAAAGAAATGAATGTTCTTCAGCGAATACACCACAAGAAGGGCAAATACCGCCGAGGGCAGCGCCTTCCCAAGGTATTGGATATAAGCGGGCAGAGTTTTCCCGGGCCGGAAAAGAAAAAAAGGAACCATCCGTGTTGCCATTGTTGCCAGAACGCAGACAGCAATCGTGAGAACCTGTTCATATAAAGGCATTTCCGTCATAAAAATCCCCCTGCTTTCTCAATCGGCTTCCGCAAAAGCGTAATCGCCGCCAGGATCAGACCCATGGCCGGAAGTATAAACGACTCCGCGCCGAAAACAGCCAGACACCCCACTGCCGACACGCCGCCGATCATTGCGGTATAATGTTTTTTCTCCCGTAAAAACTGTTCCAGAAAAATAACAACAAAAAGCGCAGTCATCACAAAACTGAGCCCCTTCGTATCAAATGCTGCCAGCGATCCCAAAAGTCCGCCTACCGTAGCGCCGCTGACCCAATAGAAATAATTCAGGAAGGATACCCAGAGCATGAACCAGCCCCGATCCACATCACGCGGCACTGTGGCTGTGTAATTCAAAGCAAATGTTTCATCGCACATCCAAAACATGAGAAACGGTTTCTTCCACCCCATGTTTTCATATTTCTCGAGCATGGAAATACCGTAAAATAAATGGCGGGACTGCACCATCAGCGCCATAACAAAGGCATCCAGCGGGGCAAACGGACTCATAAGCATTGCCACTACGACGAACTCCAGCGAACCGCCGAAAATGAATGCCGCCATAAGGGCAGGATAAAGAAAGCCGAACCCCATGGAATGCATATAAATCCCATAAGAAAACGCTACAAACCAAAATCCTGCGAAAATAGGAACCGTGTAAGGAAACGCTTCCTGAAAAGCCTTCCATGCCCCGCTTTCCCGTTTCTGCTCCAATCCTATCCCCCTCTTCCGACATAAACAGTACACATATACTATCAGCTTTCATTTCATCTTTCAATGCATGGGCAGGAGACACATAAAGGATCATTCCCGAGCATATTCCGGAACACTTCCACCCGGGGAAATAAAAAAACTGCGGGCAGCCGTGGATCACTCACTCTCAGGCAGATGACAGCCCACAGCCTCGATATCTGATTTCTGATTTCTGATATCCGTTTTCTGTCTTCTGATTTCTGTTTTCTGGTTTCTGATATCTGTTTTCTGTTTTCTTATCACATACTCCATTGGGTAAAAAGAAAAAACAGCACATCTCATAAATAAGATATGCTGTCCTTATTGTCAGGCTTTTTCCGGACTCCGGATAGATTTATCCGCCTTCTCGTTTTCCGGTTTCCGCCAGCCGTTATCCGTTTTTATAAGGCAAACAAATCATTCAGCCCTTCGGACATGGTGGGATGCGTGTAGATAAAATCACGGAGCACCGTGTAATCCAAATCATGATCCATCGCTAACTTCACCATATTGATGATTTCGTAAGATTCGGGACAGAAAAGTGCCGCGCCGAGAATCTTCCCACTGTCTTTATCAATGACCGCCTTCAGCATCCCCGTCGTCTTGCGGAGAACTTTCGCTTTCGGAATCATATCGGTATTCATCCGCACCACGCGGTAATTCAGCCCTTTATCCGCCGCTTCTTTCTCCGACAGACCTGCACGGGAAAAAGACGGTTCCATGAAAACGGAATAAGCGAAAGCGCCGCGGTTCTCTGTCGTACGGCTTCCATCTCCCTGCATATCGGAAAGAATAATGCGGCTGTCATCCAGAGAAATATAGGTAAACTGCAGATTGCCGCACACATCGCCGGCCGCCCAGATATTTTCCGCGGTCGTCCGCAGATGTTTATCAGTGACGACAGCCCCCCTCTTTGTTAATTCCACACCGGCCCGTTCCGCATGAAGACCTTCCGTATTCGGCCCGCGTCCCGTGGCGAGAAGAATGGCATCGCCGTCCAGCGTATCTTCCTCTCCATTCTTTGTATAAACCGCCGTCCCTTCTTTGATTTCTTTCAAATCAGCTCCTATAATGACGGACACGCCATAAGATTTCAATACATTTTCAACCGCTTCCGCCATATCCCGGTCTTCTTTCGGCAGAAATACGGAACCGTTCTGGAGGATCGTCACTTTGCTTCCGAAACGGGCATACATGGAAGCAAATTCCAGTCCGATATATCCGCCGCCTATAATTGTCAGCCGGCGGGGCAGTGTTTCATTATCCATCATGGTTTCAGACGTGAACGCAAAGCGGTTATTCTCCGCGCCGGGCACAGAGGGAATTATCGGACGCCCGCCGGTATTAATAATAAATTTGGATGCGGAAAGTATCTGCACTGTATCGTGTGCCCCTTTCACCTCGATCGTTTTTCCGTCAAGAAAAGAAGCCGTGCCATTGATGACCTGCACGCCGGCATCGATAAGCTTATTATAATTGGCCATACGGAGTGCTGTTGTCAGTTTCTTTTTCTCCTGCACCGCCACATGGTAATACTCACTCTGCACTTCAAAATCGTGGGCAGGCGCCTGCTCCGCCTCCAGCACCAGACGCTTGGAGGGAATACAGCCCACATTGATGCATGTACCGCCGTACATACGGGCATCTTTTTCAATCAGCGCCACTTTTTCGCCCTGCTTTGCCAGTTTCGCCGCCAGCGTCTTTCCCGCCTTGCCGAAACCGATGACAATCGTATCAAATTTCTGATCCATATATATTCCTTTCTGTCTTACCTGTTTAAATATTTAAATAATACATCTCCCCCTGATCGGGATTTGATCTATTATTCTTTATTTTATCCTATTTTGCAAATCATTAGAAGAATGCAGCGGAAAGAAACCCGCAGATGTGTACATAAGCAGGATTCCTTACTGTCTTCCCGCAGTATATTCCATCCTTATCGGGCCGATTAACAAAGCGGCGGCACATCAGACATCATAATATTTTGCCTGATCAGGACGGTATTGATGTAAGTCCGGAAATCTTCATGAATGCAGTTCCCGAAAGCAGTCCACATCGGCAGATTTTCAGATATCCCCTCCAGCACGGTGGTATCAAGTACATTCAGCACTTCATCATCCGCTTTTCTCCACACATATTCAATGAAAGAACAAAATTTTTCAAACCCGGCGCGGTCTTTTCCCTCATAAGCCTCTGCCATAGGGATATTTACAGCAAATACAGAAAATACATGGAGCAGAATATGGGGAAATTCTCTTTTATGCTCCCTGTATCTTTCTTCATTTTCAGGAAACCATGCTACATAGGCACTGCAAAACTCTTCTTTATCCATGCCGGACTCCCCACTTTTACAAAACCGTCGGCCCGCATCAGCGGCGCCTTTCTATCCGTATCGGCCTGTGCACCTGCAATTCATAGGCAAGAATTTCTTCAACATCTGCAAATACACGGACATCAGATTCATACTCATGGACGCAATACAGCATTCCATTCTCCGCCGCATACACTGTTGCGGGATAGTAATAACCGATAATTCCGACAGGTGAAACTTCTGTTCCTGCCGCCGCCTTAGCAGCAAGCGCTTCCCCGCAGATTCTTTCTCCGGCAGATGTTCCCTCGTCATAATACGCCTTATACAGCTCGACGGCGGCGTCTTCCCCCATATCAGGATACAGGTAGAAATAAAACTCGCGGCTGTCTGAACCGGTTTCAAAAATTATTTCACAATCTGAAAACAGACCGCCGCACCGCTCATAAAATCTTCTTGCCGCCGGAAAAAACGGTACGCCGGCTTTTGCATACAGTGCCTCACAGCCGTCAGAAGATACTTTCCTGCTCCTGCTGTAACCTCCACAGGAAAGCATCTGCCAAACACGCTCCCTGATTGAACCGTTCAAAACCATTCTTTTCTCCGCAATAATGGCCGCTCCTTAATAAAGAGTCCGCCTTTTGACATCATGATACAGCAGAAATACTGCTTCATGCTTTCCATGTCCGATTTCTGCTGTTTTTCCTGTTTTGCCGAAAACTCTCTATCCTGCCCCCTGCAGCAGATAAAGCGCTTTCGGTTTGTGTTTTTTACTTAAGTTCCCCCAGTACGCCGCCAGTATCGGATACGGCGGATCCGTATATCCTTCCAGGAGATGCAGGGCTTCATCAATGATATCCTCTTCTTCAGGAGACACAGCAACTTTTTCCAGCATTTCCTTCAAATCATTTTTTATGCCTGAAATATCCTGTTTATAATAGGGATCCATATACCAGTCAAGATAAAAAAGCAGACGCCGTTTCGCTTCCGTATCCGTCCCTGACAGCACCGACCGGACGGCACCTATACCTTCTTTCACACATTGCATTTCTCTTTCCGTATACATGCCGCTGTCCATACATTCTCCTTTCAGGCAGGCGGAAGAAAATCTGCCTTCCCATCATTGCAACGCCCCGCCAATCAACAATACATGGCAAGTTCCATACTGTCCATATACTGCCCCATAGACAAGTTGAAAGATTTATAATCCGCTTCTTTAAATTCATCCGTGGCACACGCCACCCACACGTCCACTCTCTGCAGCTGGTTATAAAACTTGACCATCATCGGCACTTTGATGACTGTAGAAGTCCCCCGGATAACCATATTCCCGCCCTCTTCCAGACACAGCACATCTTCCGCCGACTGCAGATCAACTTTTCTGTTGTCTACCAGGACTTCGACATTCTCATAATAGGGATACGCTGTTTTCACCGCTTTAGTGATTTCTGTCCAGCCTGTCCCATAAGTCAGATTCCATTGAGAACAAAGCCATCCATTTTCTTCTTTCACACCAATAAGCAGCATAGCCGCACCCGTCCTTTCCAAAACGAATATATCACTCTGTTAAAATGAAATACCAGGCAGCTTTCCTACTAAGGTTCCTTTTTACTTAAGCCTTTTTAAAAGAATATATACCGCCTGCGATAAGCGCCACAGAAAGCGCATAGCCTAAAACGGTAAGAATGAAATCAAAATTGTCATTATTCTTTAAAATATTCTCCCTGGTCAGAATACCGTTCCACTCCTGTCCGAAAAATTCGATACCGTCCACCGCTCCTTCACCCAGAAGCCTGTTCCCTTTTTGAATTCCCACCAAAGTTTTCTCCTGGTTCTCTTCTAAAGAAGACTTCGTATAGGAGATTCTGTAATCACCGTCCAGATGGGGGAAGACCAGGCTTTGTTCCCGATTCGTAAGATAGTGGATCCCGGATTCTGTTTCATGATAAAGAGGGGTTCCTTTATAGGAAACTGTCCGGGGAAGCGAATTTACGTTCACACCGGCGGCAAATTTTTTCAGAAGTGTCTTATCCAGAATAAAATCGCCTGCTTTCACCACGCCGTAAAAGGTGATGACAGGCGGGGCGCTCTTATACATTCGGGCGATATTGGAGCTTGCCATGCTTTCCCAGCTTCTCTTTATGTCACTTCCGCTTCCCTTCTCCACCATCACATGCACATTCCTCCTGATTATGGGAGAATCAAAGGAAATACCCAGTTCTTCATCAGCTGCCGGTTCTTCCGTCGCCATCTTGCCCGCGACAATGACCACCTTACCCTCATGATTGGGATTGATCTTCCCGTCCGTGATATAAGGCGCATTTTCAATGAGCACCCGTCCGCCGTCGGAATCACCAGTCAGCATCATACCACCCAATCCGAGACCGCAGATACATAAAACGACACTTACCCATTTGTTCATAAAAGACACCTCCTCAGGTACAAAAATAAGAAATAAATGCAAAATACTTTTCTTTATTGTATATCAAAATCAACAGTTTTTCTAATTCGACAAAATGCATATTTTAAAGAAAAATTTATACCTGAAACCTTTTCTTTTATCCCTATCATTGTGTATTCTATCGCTCCCCTCCTGCTGTTTACGCAATAGAGAATACACACCGGAATGAAGTCTCTTTTACAAAATCAGTCCGTATACTTCCTGTACGCATACTTTCCCAGACGGTTATTGGTGAGATAGAAAAAAGGAACAAGCAGCTTTTTCCACCCCGGCAGCATATGCCTCATCTCATCAGTGAAATTGATACAGTCCAGCTGTTTCCATGCCGGCGCCAGCCGTACCACTTCGCTGCCGTCCGTCACACCCCATTTAAACTCCGCCTGCATACGTTTCAATACGTCATGGCGGGACGACCGGTGCACGAGTCCTTTATACAGAAGGTCGAAATGCGCCTCCAGCTCATCGAACCCTTCTGCCAGAATCGAAAGGAATTTTTGTACTTCCGCTTCCTCCCAGTACATCATCACGCCTTCTGAAAGGATAAGCAGCCTGCGGCCCTCGCGTTCCACTTTTTCCGTCCATGACGGATCAAACGCCGACCCGGAAATACAGGTTACACGCTCCGATTCCGCAAGGAACTGCTGTCTCAGATCGATCACCTCCGGCACGTCCAAATCATACCAACGCACCTGCCCGTCATCTACGCGGTCAAACCGGGTATCCAGCCCGCAGCCCACAGATACCACCACACATCCCGGGTTATCCGCCATAAACCGCCTTACCTCACGGTCCATCAGCTTTGCCCGTGCCAATACTCCATAATATGACATCCATACCCGGTCAAAAGCGGAAAAATCATAATCCATACGGCTGATTATTTCCGCCGCTTTCTGATCATTCAGAAAAGGATGATTGCTTTTCGCATCCTTGGCACGCATATACAACGTAACCAAAAGCGTTTCAGAAACGCCTCTCAAATCAATTTTCATAATCCCTCCTCAATTGATAACATATATCATTTAACTCATTATACCCCATCCTTCCGTCCTGTTAAACCGCAGGCAGATGCTGCATGGAATACGCGGCCCACACATTTTCCTGTTATTCCTCTTATAGCACTTCCATCTTCCTCTTCCGGAGAAAACATGGTATGGCAGCACATAAAAAAAGAAACCGGCTTAGGCATTCTGCGAATACAACCCTTTCGGCAGCAATATAAAAGGCCCGCGCCATATCTGCAGATAGATACAGCACGGGTCTTTTATATGGGAAATCGTCAGCCAAGTAATTTCTTCACGAGGCCTTTATGAATTTTCACTCCATAGGGAAGGGCGTCATGGTTGAAGTGCATGGCGGGATCATGAAGTCCCGGTTCCGCATCTTCGCCCAATGCAATGAATCCCGTTTTCAATTCCGGTTTCATTTTCGGATACCAGAAGAAGTCTTCTCCTCCCGCGGTGACGATCGGAGGGATGCAGGCTTTTTCGCCAAGTTCGGATGTAATCACTTCCCCGATGATTTCCGTGATTTCAGGTGTGATAATGGACGCTGGTGTCTGGTGCAGGATGGTGAAGTCCGCTTTGGCGCCAATGGAAGCGGCTGCATTTTCCGCCGCACCCCGCAGTTTTTGAATCATCAGTTCCATCACATCATTATCCCGGCTGCGGAGATCGAACGTAATCGTCGCCGTACCGGGAACCGCATTTGCCACACCTGCGTCCGCATGGATCTGTGTCGCTTTCAGATTGTACACCACATTGGAATTAAAGCGGAGAGCGTTGGCTGACTGTACAACAAGGCATGCCGCGTCAAGCGCGCTGGTGCCGAGATAGGGGCGGGCCCCATGGCTCTGCACGCCTGTGATGTCGATTTTCACGTGGGTCGCAGCGCTGTAATACAAAGCGGGAGCCGCTTCTCCCACACGGCACTCCTGGATGGGACGACCATGCATGCCGATGAGGATTTCAATATCGTCAACAGCACCGCCTTTCAGCATGGAAAGAGCGCCTTCACTCGTTTCCTCCGCCGGCTGGAAAAGAAGTTTCAGTTTCCCTCTCCTGACCAGCTTCTCTTTCATGATTTCTTCCGCCGCCGCAAGAAGCATGGCCATGTGTCCATCATGCCCGCAAAGGTGGGCGGCGCCGCCGTCTTTCGTCCCAAGAGCATCCATGTCCGCGCGAAGGCCGAGAACAGGTCCCGGTTTACCGCTGTCACAGACCGCGACGACGCCTGTCGCCCCGCCGACCTGTGTTTCCACTTCATAACCGAGCTGTTTCAGCACATCCGCCACGTAAGCGGAAGTTTTAAATTCTTTCATCCCTATTTCAGGAATGGTATGAAGATAGTTAAAATGGGTAAATACATCTGCCATGATTTCCTCCTTTTCTCTTGCGTAAGACAATCAATTAAAGAACGGCATAAGCAGTTTCATGATAAACATACCAATGAATGCATTGAAAATACTGATCGCCATAAGCAGGGGCCAATATTTTTTCGGTACATCGGCAAGGCCGAGGAGCCGGCCCATGTACTGGATCTGGGAAGCCATCAGGATCAGCGCAGGCATGAGGATCGTCACATGTTCCCCATTGATGATGCCCGACGCATAGAGAGAAGCTGCCACACCTACCCCTGCAGAACAGGACAGCCAGGTGGTCAGAAGAATAACGAAAGACTGTCCCGGCAGGCCGAAGATGCCCATGATGGGCCCCAGCCAGTATCCAAGGAAATCCATAACACCGAGAATATTTAAAATATAGGCGATGACATAGGCCATCAAAATATTCGGTACAAGGTTCTGTGTAGCCAGATTCCAGCCTTTTCTGGCGCCGCCGATGAAGATATCAAAAATATTAGGCTTTATTTGTACCGGTCTCGTTTCAGTTGTCATTTTTGAAATCTCCTTTATAAATAGTATCAAGAGCAAAGCGGCAAATCATGGCACCGACAAATTTCATGACCATAATGATGATAACAGGGACAATGATCGGGCAGAGAATAAATCCGAAAAGCGCACCTGCAATAGCAAAGTAATTACTGATCGTCCCCGCTCCGGAATACTGCCACGCTGCAATGATGGTCTGTTCTCTTTTATCAATAAGGCCGTCATCATATAATTCTTTGGTGAGAGCCGCGCCGGCATCGGTACTCTGCAGATCGGTAATCAAAGCCAGTCCGACGAGGCCGGGTACATCCATCAGCGGTTTAAAGAGCGGCGTCATCAGTTTCTGCGCCGCGGAAAGAGCGCCATAATGATCCAGCACGTCTACAACACCAATGGCCAGCATAACGGAAGGAATGAGTGACAGCGCGAAAATAAATCCTCCTCTTGCGCTTACCCCACCCATACCGACAAAAGTTGCTTTCGCCGGATCTTTCATCGTACCGAATTTACCGATGAGCGTACTGTAATCAAATGCTTTGAGCCATTCCGCCCCCTGTACCGTGGCAAAAACCCCGGCAAAGAAAAGGATACCGAAAGCCAAAGCAAGCATTCCTTTCCATCCCACCTTGGGCAGCACGGCAGCCCCGCTTACTTTTTTCTGTTCTTCTTCCATAAATAATCCTCCTAACACTCCACTGCATCAAAACACAATACAACAAACTAAACATTCCTTCCGTTCTGCTATGCTCCATTGACCTCCTATCTCTGTACCGACGAAAGAAAAACAAATAACCTTTTAATGGTTAAAAGATATTATAAACAATCATCTTTCACATGTCCACGTAAATCACAGGAACGCTCCGAAAAGTCCGTTCTTTCGCCTTATTCATTTTCCTTTTTAAAAATCTTGATTTATTCGATAAAATCATCTACAATAATGAAGTACAATTTTATATGCGGGTGTAGTTCAATGGTAGAACATTAGCTTCCCAAGCTAAATACGTGGGTTCGATTCCCATCATCCGCTCCAAATTGGCTCCCTTCGCGGAGCTTTTCTCTTTGAGAAATACAAAACGCGTCTCCTGCTTTTTCAGTTTCAGGACACGCGTTTTTCTATTTTATATACTTACTTTTCTATTCTTAAAATACATCTTTCACTACGATGGTTTCTTCACGGCTGGGACCCACGGAAACGATGCCAATGGGCACTCCGATTTCTTTGGAGATATCCGCCAGGTATTCTTTGCAGAGTGCCGGAAGCCGGTCATAGTCACGGATAGCGCTGATTTTTTCTTTCCATCCTTTGTAGGTTTTATAAACCGGGGTGACTTTGGAAAGGAATTTCAGGTCTGCCGGATACTCTTTGACCGGTTTCCCTTCATATTCATAGCCGACGCAGACTTTGATTTCTTCCAAGTCATCAAGGATGTCCAGCCGGGTAATCGCCAGATAATCGAAAGAATTCAGCGCTGCCGCGTAACGGACGGCACGGGCGTCAAGCCAGCCTACACGGCGGGGACGGCCTGTAACTGTACCGAACTCATGAGCAATATCCCGGATACGGTCGCCGATTTCATTCATCTGTTCCGTCGGAAACGGCCCTTCTCCGACACGGGTGCTGTACGCTTTCACCACACCGAAGATATTCTGCATCATGTGCGGCCCGATGCCTGCGCCTATACATGCACCGCCTGCCGTCGGATGGGACGATGTGACGAAAGGATAAGTGCCGTTGTCGCAGTCGAGCATAGAAGCCTGGGCACCTTCAAAGAGGACATTCTTTCCCTCCCTGACCAAAGTCTGAACAGTGTAGTTCGTATCTTTCACATAGGGTCGGAGCCTTTCCGCATATCCCAGGTAATCAATCAGCATCTGCTCATAGTCGAAGCCTTCCATATCGTAAAGTTTTTCCAGGAGCATGTTCTTCTGCTCCACATTGTACTTCAATTTCTCCGCAAAAACTTCTTTATCCATAAGGTCGCACATACGGATGCCGATGCGGTTGATCTTGTCCGCATAGCACGGCCCGATCCCGTTTTTCGTCGTCCCCAGCTTCCGGCTGCCTTTTCTCATTTCTTCTGCCTCGTCCAAACGGATATGGTAGGGAAATACGACTTGCGCACGGGTGGAAATCTGGAGATGCTTCGCGTTGATTCCCTGAGCCTCCAGCTTTTCCATTTCCTCAAGGAAACTTTTCGGGTCAACGACAACACCCGTACCGACGATACAGATGGTACCGGGATACATAATGCCGCTCGGCATAAGGCGCAGCGGATAAGCTTTGCCGCCGGTCACAACGGTATGTCCCGCGTTGTTCCCTCCCTGGGAGCGGACAACGACGTCCGCTTTCGCCGCCAGGTAATCTACAATCTTTCCTTTTCCCTCATCGCCCCACTGGGCACCAATGACCATAGCTGTTGCCATTACACATTTTCCTTCCTTTTAATAATACAGTGATTCTTTATTATCAGATATCAGCTTACAGTTATCGGCTCATAGCTGTCTTCTGATATCCGACTTCCGGCATCCGACCTCTGTCTTCTGATATCCGTCTTCCGCTCTTACAATCCAAATCTTGCAAATATTTTATCTACATGGACAAGCATGGGTTTGTAATCGAAGCACTCTTTGATTTCTTCTTCAGACAGATATTTTCTCACATCTTCGTCTTTGCAGAGGTTTTCATAGAAATCTTCCCCCTCAAGCCAGCGTTTCATGGCATTTCTTTGCACCCATCGGTATGCTGTATCACGGTAAGCGCCTTTGGACACAAGGGCAAGCAGAACGCGGGGACTGTAAATCAATCCGCCGGTCATGTTCAAATCTTCCAGCATTTTTTCCGGATACACAAGGAGTTTATCTACCAGATCGGTCGTCTGTGCCAGAATATAATCCAATGCAGTGGTCGCGTCAGGAATCATGACACGCTCCACAGAGGAATGGGAAATATCCCGTTCGTGCCAAAGCGGTATATTTTCAAAAGCGGGAAGGGCGTACCCCTGCACGAGTCTTGCCATGCCGCAGATCCGTTCTGATTTGACGGGATTTCTTTTATGGGGCATGGCGGAGGATCCTTTCTGCTTCGGACTGAAATATTCTTCCGCTTCCCTTACCTCCGTTCTCTGCAAATGGCGGACTTCCAGGGCGATCTGTGCCAATGTGCCCGCGATAACGCCGAGGGTGGTAATGTATTCCGCATGATGGTCGCGCTGTACGACCTGGGTCGCTACGATTTCCGGGGTCAGTCCCATTTTTTTGCAGACGTATTCTTCCACATACGGATCAATATCCGCATAAGTACCGACAGCACCGGACAATTTCCCCACCGCCATTTCAGAAGCGGCCCGTTTCATTCGTTCAATATTTCTTAAAGTTTCGCTGTACCACAGGAGAATTTTCAACCCGAACGTGGTCGGTTCGGCATGGACGCCATGGGTACGGCCGATGGTGGGTGTATATTTAAATTCCACAGCCCGGCGTTTCAGGACTTCCGCCAGTTTTTCCAGACCGGCAATAAGCACGTCAGACGCCTGCTTGATCTGTACATTGAGAGCCGTGTCTTTCACATCGGTAGAAGTCATGCCCATATGGATGTACTTCGCTTCATCGCCCACATATTCTCCGACGGCAGAAAGGAACGCGATGATATCGTGACTAATTTCACGATCAATTTCATGAATGCGTTCCACATCAAAATTCGCTTTCGCTTTGATCACTTCCACCGCTTCTTTAGGAATACGTCCCAGCTCCGCATTGGCTTCGCATGCGGCGATTTCCACATCAAGCATGGTCTGCCATTCATTTCTTTCATCCCAGATTTTTGCCATTTCCGGCCTTGTGTACCTTGGAATCATTTACATATCCCCTTTCGGTTTTCCTTCCCTGGCACAGATTTCTCTGCCCACCACCACTCCGGCCGCCGAGGCCTGGACAAGCCCTCTGGTAATGCCGGCTCCGTCGCCGATAGCGAAGAAGTTTCTGAATTTCGTTTCCAGCTGGTTCGTCAGCGCTATGCGGGAAGAATAAAACTTCACTTCCACGCCATACAGAAGAGTGTGCCTGGAATTTGCTCCCGGTGCCACCTGATCCAGCGCTTCGAACATCTCCATGATATCCTTTAAAAAGCGGTATGGCAAGACTAAAGATAAATCTCCCGGCGTCGCAGACGGCATGGTGGGACGGACAAGGCCGCGGCGTATCCTTTCTACCGTAGAACGGCGGCCGTCACGAAGATCCCCCAGCCTTTGCACAATCGGTCCCGCACCGAGCATATTTGCCAGAGATGCGATATATTTCCCATAAGAAATGGGTTCATTGAAAGGGCTGGTAAACTGTTTGGAAACAAGAATGGCGAAATTCGTATTTCCGCTCTTCTTATGGGCGAAAGAATGGCCGTTCACTGTCTGGAGCCCCGCATTATTTTCCGTCACCACGAAACCGTAAGGATTCATACAGAACGTGCGTACCCGGTCATCAAAGGAACGGGAGAAATACACCAGTTTCGATTCGTAACAGATTTTTGTAATCGGTTCATACACTTCTGCGGGAGATTCCACACGGACACCGATATCCACCGCATTTGACTGCGTCTCCAAACCGAGCGTACGGGCTTCTTTCATAAACCACTCCGCCCCTTCACGGCCGGGTGCCGCCACAAGATACTTGCAGTGATATGTCTCCCCGCCCGCTTCCACACCGAGAACCGTCCCGTCTTTGTCCGCAAGAATTCTGTCCGCCGCTGTTTTGGAAATAACGGTCACATTGGACGGAAGAGAATCGCGCATATTAGCAAGAATGACACTGTTCACATCCGTTCCCAAATGACGGATACGGGCAGGAATAAACATCAGATCCGCCGCCGCGGATTTCCGTTTCAGTTCATGTATTTCCTCAGCAAACTCATCGCCGTATACTTTTCTTTCGGCACCGCCATACCTGCAGTACACCGAATCCACATAGGAAATTAAACCGGCAAGCTCTCCTTTATTCATATAATCATCAAGATTGCCGCCGTAATCCGTAGTAAGCGTCAGCTTCCCGTCGGAAAACGCGCCCGCGCCGCCCCAGCCGCAAACGATATTCGCCCGGCGGTCTTTTGGCGGAGCATTTTTGTCACGATTCAAAGCTATCCGCTCACGGATATCCAGTCCTTTTTCAAGAATCAGGACAGATGCACCGGTATCCGCCAGTTCAAGAGCGGTAAAAATACCCGCCGGTCCGGCACCGATAACTACCACATCATAAAATCTGCTCATTGCCTCTCCTTTTCACAGAATACATCTGCATGAAGCTTTTTTATGCATAAAAAAAGCCCCATCGGGGGCGAAGATACTTTATATATCCCTTTTTAAATTTTACAGGAAGGCTCCCTGTGTGTCAAATAAAAGACCCTCCTGTCATGGTATAATAAAAGAAATATTCCAATTATTTTCAAAAGGAGGTTTCCCATGCCCTACATCAACATCAAAATCACACGTGAAGGCGTTACCGCCGAACAGAAAGCGGAACTTATCAAAGGAGCCACGGAACTCCTCGCCCGCGTATTGAACAAAAACCCGAAAACCACAATCGTCATTATTGAAGAAGTAGACATGGACAGCTGGGGAATCGGCGGCGATCCTGTGGAAATCGCCAGAGAAAAAGGGGAAGCCCAAGACGCCAAAATAGCCCGGCTGGAAGCCGACAAAGAAGAGCAGGAAAAAGAATTGGAAAACCTGAAAAAGCTTCTCCTTCAGGACGGCAAAAAAGAAGACATCCCTCCGCTGCCGGAAGAAGAAACAACAGAAGAAATACCGGTTTTCATGCTGAACAATAACGCACTCAAACTGAAAAAGGAAAAGAAAACAAAAAAGAGTAAATCAAAAAACAAAAAATAGTCCCCTCATCCAACAAATATATGAAACGGTTTTCAGATAAAATTGTATCCGGAAACCGTTTTTGCGTTAAAATTTATATTCCACTATACTCTAAGTAAACGCTCTCAGAAAACGTCAGCATACAGACATCAATATCCGCTCACCTCCGGAATCTGCCTACTGTCATTTCTTTTTTAAGGAGCCTTTATGCATATAGACATTTCCTCCCGATTCAATTATAAGAGCCTTTTCCGTTTTGTCCTGCCGTCAATCGTAATGATGATTTTTATTTCCACTTATACCATGGTGGACGGTTACTTTGTTTCCAACTATGTGGGCAAAACGGCATTCACCGCGGTCAACCTGATCTTCCCCGCCATCATGGTTTTTGCCTGTGTCGGATTCATGTTCGGCGCAGGCGGCAGCGCCCTTGTAGCAAAGACCATGGGTGAAGGACAGACGGAAAAAGCGAACCGCCTTTTTTCTCTCATCGTCCTTTCCGCTTTCGCCGGGGGCCTTTTTCTTTCCGCCCTGGGGTACTTCCTCATGCCCTTTCTTGCCTCCGCCATGGGTGCATCCGGTGAAGTACTTGCATGCAGTGTCTTTTACGGCCGCACGCTTCTTCTTTCCCTCCCCATGTTTGTCCTCCAGCGGGTGTTCCAATCATTCATGGTCACCGCAGGAAAACCTTCTCTCGGTCTTCACATGACAATCCTCTCCGGTGTAATGAATATCGGTCTCGATGCCCTTTTCATTCTTATCTTCAAATGGGGCCTCTTAGGCGCCGGCCTCGCCACAGTGCTTTGCGAATACGCAGGCGGTCTTTTCCCTCTGATTTACTTCTTTAAAAGAAATACATCTTCTCTTCAGCTGGTGAAACCGGAATGGGACGGCCCTGCGCTTTGGAAGACCTGTACAAACGGCTCTTCGGAACTGCTCACAAATATTTCCATGTCCTTCGTTTCCATGCTCTACAATTATCAGCTGATCTCCATCGCCGGAACGGACGGGGTCGCCGCCTTCGGCGTGATTATGTATGTGGCATTCTTCTTTGAAGCGATTTTCATCGGCTACTCCATGGGAACCGCGCCTATCGTAAGCTACAATTACGGCGCCCGCCGCGATGATGAACTGCAGAGCATTTTCAGAAAGAGCCTCACCGTCATCGCCGGTGCCGGTCTTTTCCTCACCACCTCCGCATACCTCGCCGCCCCCATGCTGGCAAATATTTTTGTCGGCTACGATGAAACTTTAGCCACGCTCACCGTCCGGGGTTTCCGATTCTTTTCCTTCTCTTTCCTCCTGAACGGTTTCTGCATGTACGGCTCGGCGTTCTTCACGGCACTGAACAACGGTTTCATCTCTTCAGTAATCTCTCTCCTCCAGTCCGTTGTTTTTCAAATCATCGCCGTTATAGCACTTCCGCTATGGCTGGGAACAGACGGCATCTGGCTTTCTGTTTCCATCGCTAAGCTGCTGGCATGTTTCGTGACAGTTTTCTTCTGGATCAGCTGCCGTAAAGAATATCGTTACGTGTAAAGAAACAGGTGCATGATAAAAAGCATTTCTCCGAGATGAAAAGAGAAATGCTTTTTTCGTTCACTGTATTTTCAATTTTACCAAGTTTGACCTCTGGAATAAATTGCAGACACGGCATTGAGAAAAAACCGGATTTCTCCGGATAAAAAAGTAGCAGATATTTCATCCGGTGACTCGATCTAAAACATAAAGTTTTATGTAAATTTATCATTTTTATAATCTCAAACTATTTTCATCCAACAAAAAATTTCGAAGGCCAATCGTAATAATTCCATTCTCATCACGACGAACTTTAATATTATCTCCTACGATGACAATTTTCCGGAACGAATCCGGGATGTGCAGAAGACTGCGTTGTTCCTGATCCACTTTATCTGCCGTCGGAAGTGTAAACGCAGATTGGATGTAATGTTTCTCACTTCCTTTTGTAGCGACAAAATCTACCTCCAGCTGCTTCTTTCCGCGTTTTCCCTCCCTATTCGCCCCATAGTATTCCACAACACCGACATCTACATGATATCCGCGAATCCGAAGTTCATTATAGATAATGTTCTCCATAAGATGCGTTTGTTCTACCTGCCGGAACCCCAACCTCGCATTTCTCAGCCCCACATCTTCAAAATAATACTTAGACGGCGATCCGATGTACTTTTTACCTTTGATGTCATACCGCACAGCCTTGCTGATTAGGAATGAATCAATCAGATAATCAATATAATTCTTGATCGTCTTATCGCTGATTGTTTTTCCCTTTACGCTTTTAAACGTTCGTACAAGCTTACTTTGATTGGTATAGCTGCCAATCGCGGATGCAAGGATGTCCACCAGTTCATCCAATTCCACCTTATTCCGAACATCATGACGCTCAACAATATCCGAGATATAAACCTTTTGGAATAAAGCGTTCAGATACGCTGCTTTATCTTCCGGTTCTGCCATAGTTAGAATCAGCGGCATTCCTCCATAGATAAGATAATCGTCCCATGCCTCATCCACAGATCCCTGACATGCCGGTACATACTCGGAAAAACTCAATGGATACACATGAATTTCATCGCCGCGCCCACGAAATTGGGTAATCACATCGGAAGAAAGAAATTTAGAGTTGCTTCCGGTTACATAAACATCCGCATTGCGGATATGAAGCAAACTATTCAAAACGTCCTCAAATTCGTTTAAATACTGCACTTCATCAAGAATAATATAATAATCTTCCTTATCCCGGATGTTTTCCTTAATAAATCGAAGCAGGGCATCAGGGTCACGCAGATCTTTATTGCTGCGATCATCTAAAGCTACTTCAATAATATGATTTTCCGGCACACCGCTATCCAGCAAATGCTTATGGAACAAATGGAAGAGCAGATAAGACTTCCCACACCTTCTCACACCTGTTATCACTTTTATCAGGCCGTTTTTCTTTTTACGAATTAATTTATCCAAGTAAATTCCACGGTTGATTTCCATATACATCTCCTATTCCGAAAAAAGTTGCATTTGCGCCTTGTTTCGGAATACATTGTACCCGGTTTTCATGGATACCGTCAAGGTGAAACTGGAGAGCCTTTTCAGAAAAAGCCTCACCGTCATTGCCGGTGCCGCTCTTTTCCTCACGACCTCCGCATACTTCTCCGATTCCGTACTGGCAGATATTTTTGTCGGCTATGATGAAACTTTAGCCACGCTCACCGTCCGGGGGTTCCGATTCTTTTCCTTTTCTTTCCTCCTGAACGGCTTCTGCATGTACGGCTCGGCGTTTTTTACGGCACTGAACAACGGCTTCATCTCTTCAGTGATCTCTCTCCTCCAGTCCGTTGTTTTTCAAATCATCGCCGTTATAGCGCTTCCACTATGGCTGGGAACAGACGGTATCTGGCTTTCCGTTTCCATCGCCAAGCTGCTGGCATGTTTCGTGACAGTTTCCTTCTGGATCAGCTGCCGCAAAGAATATCATTACGCCTAAAGAAATATTCTTTTTTCAGCCAGGGCATCCTTGAACACGTGATCCTGAATCGCTTTGCGTGGGAGATGCATCTTCCATTGTCAGATGAGAGCTAAGCCACCGGCTCCAACGCATTGTAAAGTGATTGGCATGAGTTTCCTGCACATACTGATAGAACTTTGCAATCATAGCTGCTTTCTCATGATAATAAGCGGCTTTCCATTGATTCTGTTTCGGCTTATCCATTTCATAAGCAATGTAATTTCCGCCAAGAAGATATTGGCGCGAGAGAATATCCTCCAGTGATATATCAGGATTTTTCATCATATCATACATAGCCATATAAATCGTAGTACGTCCTTTGCCTGCCCGGCAGTGGAAATGCAGCCATGCATGATCGGGCAGTGTGCGTATGAAAGAGATGAAGTCATCAATGTTTTCAGGCGATGGCCAAATATGATCTGTTGCCGCAATGCGGTAATAATACAGACCATTTTGTTCCACCAGCTGCCTTTCACTCATGACCGAACTAATCTTCATAGGTTTAGGATCAATCGACTTCTTCTCTTCATCGAGCATCGTCACAATGAGATTTTTCCCCTTGGCTGCACACAAACGCCTCATCTCATCTTTTAAAACATCAGTTTTGTTCTTTCCGATGTTGCCCCAATCGCGCGCGCCGAACCAGCTGACGGCATTCCCATTAAATATACCATGCGTTTCCTGCCGTAGATCCACAATATAAATTGGCCCTTTCGCCTGCTTCTTGAGTACGGAAACCAGCTTCTTAAACTCTCCGACAGAGAACTCCGCACTGCCGGATATGTTCAGACGATCCAACCCCTTGCGCGAGGGGGTCATCGTAAATCCTTTGCCTGTTTTCTTGACATCCACATCAGAGCGGAACGCAGAATTCACAGTACGAAATCTGCGCGGCAATTGATCCCTGTCTTTTGCATCGAGACGCCAGATATAGCCATCGTACTTTGTACGACCAGCTGCAGAAACACCCGTATGATCCGGTGCTTGCTGCAGAGAAACGCCACTTATTTCAGGTTCCGCTTCCCAGGCATTCCCTGATAATGGCATGCTTCCAAGTATTATTGCAGCCGTTATTGAGAATAATATTTTCTTTTTAAGATGCAGCATGAGTGATACACTTTCCCATGTAAGAAATAATTATAACCGGACATCGGTGAATTTTTTTGGAAAAGTTTATGATTTTCCCTGTATTTCCTGCCGATGAAATCCGGTCACAGAAAAAACAACAGGATGATGTCTACTTCACTGAAGCCGCCGCGATGCGGTCAGCCGCTTTTTTCACCATTTCATTGGCGGAGTCCGTTGTCAGAACGGAAAAAAGACGGTACTTATCGCCGTACTTCATCACGTAGCCTTTTCCGTAAACGGGAACGGCAAATCCGTCGATGAAGAAAACGGCACGCACGCCGCTTGTATAAATACGGGGTCTGTCCTGTGCGCGGTGAATCTGCTCCACATTCAGGAAACTGACGCCAAGCATGTTGAAGGGAATCTTGGGATCCGTCTCAGGCTTTTCATTGATCCGCTTCGCCATTTCCAGAAACATACCATTCAATACGTTTTCCATGCCCAAAAGAGCCACGTTGCAGCCATACAGTTCGGAAACCGATTTCCCCGACAGACGGGGTGCGTCAAAAGCGTCTTTCATGGCTTCTTTACCGACCACAGGAGCAAATTCGCAGTTCATGACAAAAGCGGGCACGCTGTTTCCTTCATCCGTCACGGTAAGCAGTCCGAATTTTCCATCCTTCCCAAGAGGAGTAAAATCGGTATTCTTTGGAAGCTTCACTTTTTGAAAGAAAGATTTCGCGTCTTCCTGCACAATACCGTTCCATACAGCGGAAACGATATTATCATCTTTAGGAATATTTATGCTTGAAATCGGCGGAAAGCCTGCCATGTCTCCCATATTGTCTGTCATATCGGCAGCTCCCGCACACGTTGTCGTCATGGCACAAAGAATCGAAGCCGCCAGCATTATTTTCATCTTCATCATTTCATCTCCCGTGCCGCTTTTTCCACATAAGGCACAAAGTATGCCCCTGATTTCTGATCACTTGCAAAGAGTATGTATGTCGTACTGTCACCATCTTCCAAGATGAGCCCTTCCGCAAAAAAGGGGATCAGGCAGCCGCCAGTGTATAATCCGGCTTTCACCTTTGCCAGCCGGTACGCTTTCCCCCCGCGGGATTTCTTTTCTTTCCAGCGGGTCTCACCGCTCACATACAGACGGATTCCCCTTTTTTCCAGAAATTGTTTATACGGCTCTCCGATTTCCGCTTCTTTCCACATTTTGCCTGCAAACGGTATGGCAGCGTTCTTTTTATCAGATACTGCCTGTTTCGCTGCAGTGCTGCCCGCCGTGCCTGTCATTTCTTTTCCCATCAGTTTCACGAAGGGTGATAAACCGTTCTTTTCTTTCTCCGGATTCTTATGATCCACGGAAAAAGAGAGCACGAGGGATTCGTAAAAAGCTTCCGGCGTGTTTGCCCGAAGCTGGTATACCCGCAGCTCTCCCAAGGCTTCCGCCGCCAGACGGGATACATGCGGTGCCAGTTTGGACGTCAGGTAAACAGATGTCGGACCGTCAGCACCGCCGATAATGCCGATAGCAGCTGCCTGCGGTTTCGACTCCTTTTCAACTGCTTCGTGTTCCGCCCAGTTTTTCATCTGCTTTCCAAAGTACGTCTGTCTCCCGTCAAGAATATCGACAGTATCTCCAAAATCCAGCACGTGTCCTTTCGGAAGAGTGAGTATATCTGCTGAAGCGGAAAAAGTGAGTAAAGCGGCCATGCCGAGCGCTGCGCATATTGTTTTCATAGTGACCTCGTTCCTTTTATATTTCTTTAATTATAGCAGAAACGAGCGTCTGTTATTCTATTATTTTACTTTTCTTTATTGTGTCTTCTGCAGTGAAATGTCCGGATGGGCGAAGCAAAAGATCTTGTATAGAATCCCTATCACCGGAGGTCTGCAGATGATCCCTGACTGACGGGCTTTTTAAATTCATTTTTGATGCGGCTTCCGACATATGCTATTGTGTCGGATTTTTTGTATCCGCAATCAATTCCCTTATGATTCTACGCTTGTCTTTCGCAGCGCAAACATAGCATAAGAAGAAATACTTTACAATTTCCATACCGACCGCTTTGTCCTGAATCGTTTCACCGATTTGTAACATACAAAAAGATCAGAACGCTGCACCTAAAGGTGAAAACGTCTGACCCTTTTATCACTGCATAGTTTATGATCCTATGGAATAGGAATGAACAGATTCCCTATCCCACAGTCCGGGTTCTCTCCGTCCTAAAATTACAACCCCTGCTTGAAAAATTTCCTGAAAGCAGATACCTCCGCATGGGACTGCGTGACAGATACGGCATACTTGCTACCGCGTTTGATTCCCGGTTCATAAGTAATCGGTTCAAACTGGAACGTAACATCCGGCTTGGATGCGGTGCAGTACCCCACCAGGGTGGACTTAATCTGTCCGCCATTTTCTTTATTGAACACAACCGGCTCCTCATGCCCTTTCAGCTCCGCGTCCACAGGCACCACAACCACTTCTCCCGGTTTATATCCTACAATGAAATTACTATGCGTCGTTACCTTAACGACGACTGCATCCGTAAAATCCTCCATATGGCAGTATATCAGCGTATACTGATCCCCTTCCGGCACACACTCGTTGAAAAGCTCTCTCATCCTCGCCTTATTTCTTGCATTTTCCTCATCTGTCGCACCGGTCAGAAGCTTCTTAACGATATCCATCAATCCCATAATAATCTCCTCGTCTAAAACAATACAAATTTAATTACACTTCATGATTTCTATTTTATCATACATGACAAACAATTTAACCAGAAATAGCATCTCACATTCGCAAAAATAAGCCCCAAACTTTGTTACATAAAATGAATAGATTCCCCACCGGTTTTTCAGTTTTATAATTCCACCCTCCAGTTGAAAATATATTACCTATAGTAATTATCTCAATAGTCATGTAAAGTATTGGATTTTCATCTTAACTATATTTTATAAAAATGACCATTAATATATTCATACCCTCGATAATCAAAAATTTCATAACCTATACTATTTCTATTTTTAGGTGCTGAATTACCAATAATTATTAAATATTCTTCCTTATCATTCGGATAATTCTCCAACCATTTTTTCATATACTTTGCAATAAATCCCAATTTGTTTATTTCCATCTCTTCTCTACAATCACAATAATTATAAGAAATTACGACTTTTAACGGACAACGTACATGCAGTAACTTAATGACCTCATCCATCCAATCATGCTTACTGTTCTCATGTTCAACTGCAATTGCAAGTTCCCAAAAATACCTATTAAGCCCCACTTCTCGTGCTTCTTCTTCAGAAATTTCCGTATATCTATGTTTATAACCTATGGAATCTATTCTAAGATACTCATGTTGTGGTATTAAGCCATCTTCCGACTCTATAATTCTATCAACAATACCTTTGTTTACTAATTCCGTAAAAGCCGATTCACATTCTCTATAAATTTTTTTGTATGTCCATCCTACCTGATCCAAATGTTTTTTTATCTGTTCATTAGTTGCAATATTCTCTTCTCTCATTGCCACAATAAATTTCTCATAAAATTCTTTTGCATTCATTTCTCTACTCCGCACAAACTATGGCAGTGTCAATACTTTTTCGCAAATTTAGAAATGCCATCGGTAATGAATATATCAACAGGTACTTTCCTGTTCGAAACTCCTCTCCTTTTCCTGTTCAAACAAGTGCGCCATGTTGAGGTAGCGGTTCTTTTCCCAGTCTGTTCCGGCAACATAACAAAGTCTGGCGCAGACGAGCATTAGGGCACTTTGACCATCCGGGAAAGCACCGATTACCCAGATTCTTCTTATGATCTCACGGTTCACCCACTCAATCAGATTGGTCGTTCGGATCCTATTCCAATGTTGGGCAGGGTAGTCCATGTAGGTCAGCGTTTCATCAATCCCGGTTTCTATCTTTTTTGCGGCGGCTGTGAGCTTCATTTCCCGAAAATGCTGCGCCACAGCCTGTGCTTTTACGCGGGCTGTATTCTTGTTTTCCTGGGTATGGATGGCCTTGAGCATCCTGTTTACCACCGATATTTGTCCGCGTGGGATGACAGAAAATATATTGCGGGAAAAGTGTACTGTGCAACGCTGTTTCGGACAAGATCTTTAAGATTGTCCTTTATAAGAGTTTCATTCAACTGTATAATGTTATCAGACATAGTTTTTTTCCTCCTTGGGATATTGGTTATAGTGACTTAATTGTACCGAGAGCAAAGACCTATGTCTATTTAATTGAATTTGCAAAACTTATTATACGTTATCCCCTCCTTTGGAAACCACCTGGTATTTTCTTCGCCGGTTGTACGTACAAACCGAAAATATCATCAGAAATATCCGGCTCAGAAAATAGAAAAAGCACTGTGCTGTTCACTCGAAAAAACGAGAAAAAACACAGTGCTTTATATTATTTAGATTGTTTCCTTAATGCCTCAATTGCACCGGATAAGTCAACGTTGGTTATTTCCTTTGACCATTCATCCCAAAAATCAATAGTAGCACTTCGAGGTTTCAAACCAGGCGCAGAGACTCGTATACGACTCGGTAATAAACTAGCATCACCGACCACCAATGCTTCACCAACGTCAAGTATCGGCAACATTTCTGCATAATCACCTAAACTATCAGGAAGGAGCCTTTTTACAACAGACTGATCGTCAACATTTGTTAAACGCATAGCAATAAAATTATTGCTTTGGCTTAATACGGTTCGATTAACTTCGGAAGGTCTCTGGGAGATTACGACCAATCCAACGCCATATTTTCTTCCTTCTTTTGAAATACGCTCAAAGGTCACAAGACTTGCATCATCTATACTCTTTTCAGTATTTGCCGGGATATAAAGATGAGCTTCATCACAGAAAATTGCAATCGGATGCCTCGTATTAACGGGCGTCCACTGCTGAACGGAAAAAATGACACGTGCAATAAGCGATACTATTAGTGGAAGAATGTCAGAGGGCACTTCCGAAAAGTCAATTATTTTTACTCCTTTTTCTCCATTCACAGATGGAGCCATCAGCTTTTCACAAAGCTCACCCATGTAGGTGTAAGATAATAAGCTTTCTTCTGTGCTAAACATAAAATTCAGGCGCTTATCCTTCTGCTTTGCTTCCAGCCTTTGAATGAAACGTGTAAGTTTTCCGTTGTATGGTCCTTGTTTTTCTCCTCTTGCTCCAGGCACCATTTCAGTGTCTTTTTCTTTTAAGCCTTCAAGCAAAGCGTCAAGACGATATGGGACAGGACTATCCAATGTAATATTGGCTTCCATCTCCAAATTATCAATACTATGTAGAAACGCTTTTTTCCCATCAATCACAGCATTGCTAAACATCATTGCTTGGTTTGGTGCATTACTGTCACTGCGGTCAAGCATCAATGAAAGCATTTCTTCGTAGGTAAGGAGCCAATAAGGAAGGAATAGAATTCCGTCACCAATGTTGTCATTTGGTCCGGCGACCTTCAAATGTGAAAAACTTTCCCCCTGTAACGGAGAGTACTCTCCGTGTATGTCAAATAGAATCGCGTCTGCTGATTTGAGTGAGGCAACTTGCTCAAGGATTTTTGCAACACACCACGATTTTCCTGATCCGGTACTGCCGACTATCACTGCGTGTCTTTGAAATAACTTATTTCCATTAAGCCAAGCAGTTGCATCTTCATCTATTGAATAGTGTCCAATTTGCAAGCTAACTGTGTCTTCCCCCTCCGGAATGGAAGAAATAGCTTGCATAAATTGTTTAAGTCTTTCCCCATGAATGAGATGACATTCTGCATTTATCGTGGGAATTGTGGCTAAAGAACGTCTGAAAACATTCTCTTTATCGCCATCTCTGTCAAAATGTGTACCGATTAAGATAACTTTGATGATATTAAAACCGAGTTCTGGAATAATATCAGTAGCCGAATCAGAATACGCAGATTTTCTAATGATTTTAGAGACCAGTCCAATTAAGTGTTGTCCAACTTTTGAACTTTGAATTGAAATCAGATGGTTTACCTGTAATCCACGCAACTTGTCGTCATTTTCGACTCTTATGATAACTGTGGATGTATCAACGCTTTCTATCGTCCCTAACAATTCATCCGGCGAATATGTAAAAATCTCCATGTATTTTCCTCCTACCAGACTTTCAAAAATTCGTCAAGGCACCAAAACTGTCCATCATATATTTCAAACCAACCATTCCCATATACCTTGGTGTGAGAATCGTCTGATCTTTCAAATATCAAGTATTTCCTAATGCCTGCTTCAATAATATGGTGTTTGCAAGCATCTGTCATTGTACGAACCAAAATAACAATTGGCTTTCCATTTGCTATTTGTGCTAATAATTTGGGCTGTATATGCTCATCGTTAAAGCCATAGCCAACGCACAAATATGCTCCTGCAGTTGTAAATGCCTTGTCCGATTCTGAAATAATGCTTCGATATGGCTCGTTATGTGTGCTGCTATATTTATCTTTACCAGGCGGAACAATTAATGGTGAACAGCCAGCAGGTATCTCTTGTAAAAGTGGAAAAGAGAAAATCTCTCCTTTTGCATCAGTAAACCAGTCTAATGAGCCATGAACTTTCCATATCTCTACAACACGTTCTCTGGCCCTAACCCGCTTGGTTGTTATTGAACTATTGGGAAGTTCGAGTTTCTTTATATACGCCCCCTCAAAGCCAGTAACAGAAGATGCCTCTATACCATCAGCAGCATAGTCAGGGAGACGATCATAATTTGTAGTAACAACAACGGCTTTGTTGGGAGTCGGTGCTATCACTTTTTTAAGAAGCTTAACGAGCGATTCAGGCGAAGAAAAGGCATTAGATTTTAGATAATTGAGGTCACAACTATTCACATTTTCCCATGTTATTGTACGAATGGCGTTTATTGTTGCCTCATTCAGAGAAACACTATCTATAGCTTTTTCCAATCCCTCCGAGCTTAATGATGCACAAAATGTGCCATAATTCGGATCATCCTTTACAATATCGCTGGACTTTATGCATTCGGCAAGGCTACTCATAGAAGGCAACCCATACGGCATAGAAGCACCAGAACCGAGTACAATTAAAGGGCTATTCTCTAAATACCCTTGCATCGTACTTAAACAGACATTCCAATCCATCGAGCTTCCTCCATCTTACCCTCTGCCCAATCTACGTCTCTGCATTTTTTTCCAAATTGCCCGACACTTTTCGCACCATTCAGCCTCAATGCCGAGAGTATCAACAAGAATTTCTTTATCAACAATGTCGAGTGCCTTTTCAATGTCATCATCCTCACGGACGATTGCATCAATCCGTTTCAGCAAAGACCGGCATGTTTCTTCATCAATATCATCCAGTTTGGGAAGCATAATGTTTCCCATTTCTCCGGGCAATATCTCCAGGACACCACCGCCATAGCTGCGCCCACAGATTTCTGTAAAGGCAAATGAAATGCTGTTATAGTATGCAAGCAGGATATTTTCTCGTTTTACATCCGAATTGAACTTCATCCGGTGCATTGTATCGGTCGATACAGCATTGCAACGATTCAGAACAAACTTGGGGTAGAGATTGTTTCTGCGAAGGAAAAATGCGTCTGGAACCCATACAGACGGGACAATATACCAGCGATCTCTAATTGAGCATTTATACCCATCGTTTTCACCGCTGGCTTCACCCAATGCTATGTACGCTTTATGCTGCTCCGGATAGTCTTCTATTGGAATATCAGGGAAATTTACAAGCCGAGCACTTTTCCCAGATGCCTTGTTTCTTTTCCAATCTTCATCTGTGAAGAATATTCCGTGAGCATGAGAGCTCCTGCCGATCAGCGGAAGGGTAACACTTTCTAAGTCGTATTCATCGCAGACTTCTTCTGATATTGAAAAGTATCCGTTGTTTCCGGTAGTGATACCAACATTGATGATCCCATAATCAGCAAACTTCGCAAATTTATTATCTGCGCGGATGGTCTGGATCAGCTCCATCTCTTTTGCAGTTGTGAAATACCTTGTCCATTTTTCTTTCACATGCTGCATCTTTTGGAATCCGTTCTGTTGAAGATCAAGTTTATCAAAACCGGAGAGGTCGTTCATCTCAATAATACGGATGCCTTTTTCTACAGTCCCTTTTTCTCCAATGAAAACCACGACTTCTTGCTCAATGTCAGGAAAAACGAGCTGTTCAAATGTAATCAACGTGATCTTTGCAAGATGCTCAGAAAGGAAAAGCCGTAAGTCCTCTGCGTAAGCTACCTGCAAAATTTCAGCCGGAATGACAAATGCTATTCTCCCGTTTTCAGACAGCAACTGAACACAGGCTACCAAGAAAGCTACCCATGCATTGATGAGCTTATTCGCTTTCATTCCATGTGACGTAAGGATATTTGATTGAAGCTCTCTTTGAGTTTCTGTGAGGTATTGATAGCGAATGTATGGAGGGTTCCCTAAAATCAGATCATACTGCGTTTTGGCATCGACCATGCGTGAATAGAACTCAAAGAAATCCTCGTTCAAGACATGAACGTTTTGATGGTTGCGATAATTACGCTGAACTTTTTCAGCTTCATCCGGCTCAATTTCTACTGCATCAATAGTTCCGATTTGCTCAATGAGGTTTAGCTGCCTAAGACTGTCAAGAAACACACCGTCGCCACAGCTCGGCTCAAGGACAGTATGGATGTTATCAGAGGCGCAGAGATTTACCATTGCATTTGCAAGCTGCAACGGTGTATAATATGCCCCTCTCAATTTCTGTTCAGAACTGTCTTTCTTGAGCCTCATGGCGATAACCTCACTTAAAAATCCAACTTATATACTTTAGCAATCAGTTTTTCTATTTCCTTAATCAATGTGTCTTTTCTGGCTTGAAGCAGTGTTGAAATGCGTCTTACTGGCTGGCTCAACAGAGTAGTATTTATATCATAAATCTCTCTGCTGGCTTCAACGACACGATCATAGATGCCTTTCTGAACGGCGTTTTCAAAATCAAGCTCTACGAACGGAAGCGTCGAAAGAACGAATGTGCCACGGGCAATGAAGCCGCCTTCAAAATCGCTGCCGACAATCTCAAGTATTCGCTCCGTAATTGGACTGGACAGCCATGCCTGAATATACTCAAGTGCATAGGGGCTGTCAGCCTTTTTACTTACGGCACAGTATCCTGCGGTACCACCGGAGGCAATTAAGATGTCGTTCTTATCAAGAACATACATTGGTTCTTTGCTTAAAACACCTACAATCAGTTTTGGTGTGTTGATGAATGCCGTCAGTGCCTGAGTTCTGCCGTACTGATACCATGTATCTGCCGTTGCATTAGGAACATCACGAATACCGAAATCGGATACGCATTTCGGAACTAACCGATCATAGTATGCTTCAAAATAGGCATACGTTCCGGGATAAGACGCCTTCATTTCGTCGATTGGAATAAGATGCCCTGCACCGTCATAAGGGAAGATGATCCGCTTATCTGTCTGCAAAACACTATAAGAGTTCAATCCGCGTTCGTCCTGGCGTGTAGGCTTAAAATACGGGCGCAGAATAGCTTTTTCAATTGTGCAATTGTGACCATCTCTGCGGATTTCAATCGTATCCTGATACTCGGCAATAATGTCTTCCGAAGAAAACCAATAAATCGGCGTGGGGCGCTCGGCACTTGTCTGAATACCATTAAAAATCTCGGTATGCTTTGTGAGCGGAACTGATATTTGGTCTAACTTTTGGAGCATAGCAAGGAAGTCCATATCGGTTGTCAGACGCCACGGGAGCTTGTTCAGGATAGGTGCGTTTAATTCAATCTTGTTTACTTCTTCGCCAGCCCAAAGCTTATTTGCAGAATCAATGCTTGAATATACAAACGTATCTTGTTTCGTTTTTTGAAGAAGCAATATAGAACTGTAGATTGTCTTATCTTCAAAAAGCTGGGCATCGCCAAAGTCATCAAGGCTTACAAGCATCTGATCTTTTGAGATTAGAGCTCTCAGTTTCTCTCCGGCTCCGATTTTGAAGAATTTGTTCGGAACAATATAGCAAATATATCCATTTTCCGCAGTCTTCCGAACAGCCTGCTCAATGAAGATGAAATACTTATCGAACTGTTTATGCGAAGTCTTATATTTCTTCTTGTATATTTCAACTTCCGGGATCGGAAGCAGCGCGTGCATTCCCTCTGTATTAACATAGGGAGGATTGCCGATAATTACGCTAAAGAGGTTACCGTTATTGATAGAATTCCAGTCAAACGGAGCCAACTCAATCAATTCATCAGCGGATGCCCGTATTCCTTGAAGCTCCTCGGAACTTACGAGTGAATTACCGAAAAGGATATTTGTGCTCAGGTCAGGCAGTATCGGCGTTTCATCTGCAACCGAAGGAGCTGTCTCATTTTCAATCAGCTTAATCAAAAGTGAAAATTTTGCCACTTCGACAGCATGAATGTCTATATCAATACCGTAAATGCAAGAACAGAGGATACGCTTCTTTTCGTCGAGGGACAGCTTATACGAACCGTTTCCGATCTCAAGCAAATGCTCCTGCTCACCATTGGCAAGATATTTCTGAACGCAATAGTTTTGCAGATAAGAAAAGGCTTCTTCAAGAAAGATTCCCGATCCACAGGCTATGTCAGCAATATGGATATCCAAAATTTCTGTAGGTGCCTTTCCTTCACAGGCTTTGCTCAAAGTCTTTTCAACCATATACTTCACAATCTCCGTCGGAGTTGTGACTACTGATCTATTGAGACAGTCCTTCTTTTTGCCAAGCCCAATCATGCCATCTGGGAGAAGAACCAGCTGTTCCGTCAGGAACATCTCATAAATCTTCCCAAGAAGATTCGGCTCGATAATGTTGAACAAATAGGGGCTCTGCGGGTAATAGAGTCCTTTTATCATTTCAGAGATAACAGCACTGGACAGATCAAAAACAATATCGTCCCCAGAAAACATACCGGAGTTGTAACGATGGTCTGCAGAGCGGAACAGTTCTTCCAGCTTTGCTTGAAGTTGCTCCGGCTCAGAAACTGTATCTTGAAGTTTGTGATACAATGGGAGATTCTTATCTTCGCAAATGCGAAGGAAAACAATCTGATTGATAAACTCCTGAACAACATCATTGAGAACTTCAAGTGACTGATAACGTCCGCCTTTTCTATAAAGCTCATTACTCAGTAAAACTCGCCATTCGTTGATCTGTTTTAAGAACAGGGTATCTACCTGCTGCTTCTCGCCGCCAGTCGCAGGGAAATTATCATCCAAATACCGATCAAATTGGCCGGAATAGACAACATCTCTTGAAATGAGAGAAACGATTTCGTCATACCGGTCTGCATATTCGGTAAAGTGGAAAATACGATAACGAGCCACAGCACATCCATCTTCCTCTTTTGGAACATAGCAAGTATCATATATCGCCAGATATTCAAAATTCGTAAGAACAGCAATTCTGTGATTGGCATTCCATCCGTATTTTCTTGTCTGAAAAGCAGGATCGGTCGCTCTTGTAATATCGACTGCAGGCTTTTTCGCTTCAACAAAGAATTTCGGAACACCTCTTAATGTCATCGTATAGTCCGGACGATCAGTTGGTGTCGAATAGTTTTCAGCTATTACCTCACGGTATTGCGGAGCAAGACCTCTTTCGTTTGCTACATCCCATCCGAGAATTTTCAAAAGAGAATCAATGTATTCAATACGGCAAGAGTATTCATTGTAATTGTTTCTGCCTTCTTTGTAATAGGCCAGATTCGTTTGAAAACGGTTGGCAAGATCATTCAGCTTTTCAGCATTAGTCATTTGTGATCCCAGCCTTTCTCTTGTCGTTAGTGGGCTTTTCAGCGTTTTCAGGAATAATCCAAATACGACTCATCCTTGTTGCGCCAACAATACGGTTGTTTTTGCAAAGTATTTGAACCTGCCGAGGAGTAATATTCCATTTTTCAGCAGCTTCTTGTACCGTAATGTAACCATTCATAGAAATCACCTCAAAGCAAGCTACAATAAACCAATAACATTATATTCGTTTAAGCGAATATTTTCAAGAATTTGTTTTATAAAAGTCCGAAATGCTTAAATGCTTCTATAATCGCTTCTTCCTCCTCTTTCGTGCAGTTTGGCTATTTGGAATCCTCCAACTTTGGCAGATTATAGTTCTCCCGCTCAATGATTCCGCATTTCCGCTTTGTCTGTGTGACATTCAGGTTCGTTACATTCAGACCTGTATGTTCTTTAACATATTCCTGAATCTGACCATATGTTGCCCGACCGCGCTTGTCCTGCACCAGTTCTTCCACATCTACATCGATGTTGATATGCGTAACGGGATTTCTCAGAACTAAGAGGCATACCGTCTCCACATGCATGGTCTGGGGAAACATGTCCACCGGCTGGACTTCTTTGATTTCGTAGCCTTCCGATTTTAAAATCTTCGCATCTCTGGCAAAGGTGGCGGGATTGCAGGAAACGTAGACGATGCGCTTGGGATTCATACCTGCCGCCGCCTTCAACACTTCTTCGCTGCAGCCTGCTCTGACGGGATCCATGACGATCACATCAGGAACCAGTCCTTTCCGGTAAAGCTGCGGCATAAATTTTCCTGCGTCGGCTGCATAAAATTCCGTATTTTCCATGTGATTCATTTTCGCATTCTTTTTGGCGTCTTCTATGGCGGACTTTACGATTTCTATGCCGATGACTCGCTTTGCTTTTTTCGCCAGGCAGAGGGAAATAGTTCCCGTGCCGCAGTAAGCATCTATGACGGTTTCTCCTCCTTTCAGATCGGCGTATGCCAATGCTTTCTCATAGAGAATTTCCGCCTGCTCTTTATGCACCTGAAAGAAGGAGTACGGGGATACTTCAAATCGCAGTCCGCAAAGAGAGGCAGTGAGCGTTTCTCTGCTCCAGAGGTGTCGGATTTTCGCGCCCAGTATCGTATTTCCCGGCTTGGGCTGGATATTGTGCCAGAGGGAAACTGCTTCGGGCAGTTCCTTTTGTATTTCTTCTATCCACCGCTTTTCTTCCGGAAGGGTTTCGGAAGCGGTCACAAGGACAACCATCACTTTTCCGTCATCGCCCACGCGCCCCATTACACGGCGCAGGCTTCCTTTCCGTGTCTTTTCATCATAGACGGAAATCCCGTACTTCTCTATAAACCACCGGGCAAATTGAAGCAGACGGTTATTTTCTTTTTTCTGGATAGCACAGGATGAAACCGGTATGATGTCATGGCTTCCTTGCCGGTAGCAGCCGAGCGCCGCTTTCCTCTTTACGAGACCTGCCGGTACGGCCATTTTATTTCTGTACGCGAAAAGATGCGCCGCCGGAAGCACAGGCTTCACCAGATCCCCCGATTCGCCGGCGATACGCTCTATCACATCTTTTACACGGCGGTATTTCATATCAAGCTGCCCCTCATAGGTAAGATGGGAAAGCTGGCAGCCGCCGCAGTGTTCATAAACGGGACATTCCGGCACCATGCGGAAAGGGGATTCCTGCTCTATGGAAAGCAATTTTCCCAGAGCATAAGATTTTTTCAACAGAGTGATTTTCGCGGTGACCGTTTCTCCGGGAAGCGCCCCGGGAACAAATACGGTGAATCCGTCCACACTCCCGATCCCTTCCCCATGGACACCCAGATCCCTGATTGCCACCGTGTATGCTTCATGGATTCTAACCTGCGCCGGATCGTATTTGATACCGGCGTCTCCTGATTTCCTGTTTTTCATAATGCCAGATCCGCCACTTCCCTATACCTGTATCCAATCCGATGTACGGCGTCTTCCGCCTTGTCCCTGTCCGCTGTCCGATGGACGAATATAACATATTCATCACATTCCACATCTATAAAGCCCAGCTGAAATCCTTTCCTGCGCAGGGCATTGTCATAGTCGACAAAAACAGAAGGGGCGGAAATTGACTTGTTTCCATACGTTCTGAAATCCGGCAGGTCGGCAGACACTCCGAAATTTTTTGTAAGCGCGCTTTCGATCCGCCATTCCAGGGTTTCCACCTCCTGCTTCCAATCAAGCCCCATCAGAAAAAAAATATGGGCTTCCTCATCCATGTACTCCATCACATAGAACAGCGTGCTGCCATACTCCCCATCTTCTCCCGCACCTGAATAGTCTTTCAGCGTCTCAAAAAAAGATACCAGCTTCTTCTGCGTTTCTTCCGCCAGACAAAGTTCTGCCAGCATCGTATACCCTTTTCTTTCCGTTTCCGAAATAAGAGGATACTCTTCCTCTGTCCCAATTTCTTCCTGCGCTTCCGCCGGTACGGGATCCGGTCTGACCAGCCGCCTCGACCAGGGAAGCCCGGTGAAAGTGCTTTTCAGATACAGGTATATCAGCGTCCCTCCGCCAATCAGCACCCACTTCGCTTTTGGAAACCCTATGGTGAACCAGACCGCAAAAGCAAAACACCACGCAATAATAAGAACAGCGTAAAATATTTTTTCTCTTCGTGCAATCCGATGGTACTCTTCTTCTGTCATGATTCCCTCCATGCCCTATCTATACTCGGCCTTATCCACTGCGGCTGTTTTCCTGATCCTGACTTTTACTCCATTCCATTATACATGAGGAATGAAATATAAAAAACGCGTACCGATTCATCTGTAAAACATTTCACGAGCAGGCTTCCCCGAATCTGTGAAGCAAAAAAGAATGTCCGCATCTTTTCAGGCACGGCATATCAAATCAAAAAAATTCTCACCGTTCTTTGCAAAAAGAGTTTCTTTCTTCTATTTCCGCCAAAAGTGTTCTCAGCCGTATTTTTACGGCTCCCGTATTTGTTCCCTGATCCAGACTGAGCACCGTATAGAATTTTCCTTTTCCTTTCAATTTCTTTTCCACTTCATCTGCTGCCTCTCTATCCAAGCCGCAGCTGACGGAACGCAGCGCTACGAGTTCCAAACCGTCTTCCCTGATCACTCTTTCATAGGCTTTCCGCAGCATGTAAGAGGATGACCGGGCCCCGCCCGGCAGGTGATCTTTCTCAAGAAGTGCAAGTCCTTCCCCGGATAATACTGCCGCACCTAAAGTCTCTGCTATGTAAGGAACGCCTTTGTGGATCTGCACATCTCCATGGAAAGGTCTTCCGGTGAGTACAATCCCTGTCTTGTGATTCTCCTTTATCCACAAAAGTGCTTTTTCCGTTTCTTTTTTATATGCGTTTTCATACCGTGCTAATCTTTCATATCCCGCTTCCACTGCTTTTTCTATATCCTCTTCCGAAAACTGCGGCAGTCTCCGTACAAGAACTTTTCCCAGTCTTTTCATACCGAACTCCGGAAGCGTGGGATGAAGATAGGGAATTTTGGCTTTAGCAATTTGTTTTTTCATAAATTTTGCCAATACATGGCCGTAGAGTGCATGCCGTTTTTCATCGGTAAACGAATTGTGCCACGCTCTTGTATGTGCGGGGAACCAGATCATATCCGGTTCCCGCCGGATCAGATTTTGCAGATGCCCATGAGCCAGTATACAGGGATGACAGTGCACGCGCTGCGGAATGGTCATCGCCGCCTGTCTCGCATCTTCTTCATTCCATTCCGATGTCATTACACGATATCCGAGGCTGTTCCAAAATCCCGCCCAAAAAGGAAAATCCGACCACATATCCAAAGCGGCGGGTATCCCCACAATTCCCCTGCACTTCTCTTCAGGTGCTTCTTTTTTAAATACATGATCTTTTATCCACTGGTACACATCCGGACAGGATGTCTTATTTCTTTCTCCGGTCAGTATGATTTCTCCCGTTCCGCATCGATTTCCCGTCACAAAAATTTCACCACCGGAAAAACGGCGCACACTGACAGCGCAATGATTGCCGCAGCCGGGGCAGGTCCGGTTTTCCGTTTCCATATGGAACGCTTTTATTTCCGCAGCGCCTGGCAGGGAAGAAACATGCTGTTCTCCAAATTGATCTTTGGCTTTAAGCGCCATTCCATAGGCACCCATGAGACCCGCAATATCCGGACGGATGACTTCCTTTCCCGTCAGACGTTCAAAAGCGCGGAGTACCGCGTCATTATAAAAGGTACCGCCTTCCGCCACGATATGATCCCCCAGCTCTTCAGCAGACTCCAGCTGAATGACGCTGAAGAGCGCATTTTTGACCACCGATACGGAAAGCGCCGCCGCAAGATCTGCCAATCCCACACCGCGGTTCTGCACCTTTTTCACATAAGAATTCATAATAACCGTACAGTGCCTTCCCAGATCGGGCATCTTCTCTGCCAATGCCGCCTGCCTTGCAAATTCCTTAATATCCATGTGAAGATGATCTGCAAAAGATTCCAGAAAAGAACCGCAGCCGGAGGAGCAGACTCCATTTAAAGAAATATGGTCTATCCTTCCATCTTTTAATCGGCAGTACTTCATATCCTGTCCGCCGATGTCCAAAAGTGCCGTCACTTCCGGGCAGAAAAATCTGGCAGCCCGAAGATGCGCCATAGTTTCCACTTCCCCTGTATCCAAACAGAAGGCCTTACGGAGAAGTCCTTCCCCATAACCGGTAACTCCGACACCTGCCAGGCGACACTGGGAAGGCAGCGCCTCATACATAGCAAGCAGAATTTCTTTCGCCCGGGAAATCACATTTCCCCGATGACTGCCATACCACTCTCTGAGTATCGCACCATCCTTGTCGATGAGTACAGCCTTTAAAGTCGTCGATCCGGCATCTATGCCCATCCACACAGCCCCGGTATATTCTGACAAAGGATATCGTCTGACCGCGGCAGCGGCATGTCTTTTCACAAAATCTTCATACTCCTGCGGAGAAGAAAAAAGACCTTCCACCATTTCCACAGAAGAACTGGAGTCCGCCCTTTCTTTTTCCATATGCAGTTTCACATTTTTTAGATCGGCTGATTTCGATTTTTCAGCTGAAACAGCTGCGCCAAAAGCAAGGTAATATTCACTTTGGGGAAGAAGAACCGCATGATCCCCGTCAAGAGAAAGCTCTTCCGCAAAACATTTTCTCAGTATCGGAAGAAATGTCAGCGGTCCTCCCAGAAAAGCGACACGTCCTTCTATCGGCCGGCCGTGGGAAAGTCCGGACACGACTTGGGCAACCACGGCATGAAACAGGGATAGTGCCGCATCCGCTTTTTCTGCTCCTTCATTCAGCAGCCCCTGGATATCCGTTTTTGCAAAAACACCGCATCTTGACGCGACAGGATACACTTTCGTCCCTCTGCCGGCAAGATCATTAAGTCCCATGGTATCTGTTCCCAAAAGCTTTGCCATATGATCCAGAAACGCACCCGTACCGCCGGCACATATCCGATTAACCCGCTGATCCACCACCGGATGCAGATAAGTGATTTTCGCACTTTCCCCGCCAATCTCAATCACTGCATCCACATCTCTGCCAAAACGGGAAAGATAATTCGTCTGTGCAGCAATCTCCGGTATAAAGGACACGCCGAAGCGTTCAGCGATGTCCTCTCCCCCCTGTCCGGTCATGCAAAGAAATGCTTCACTTCCTTCATACACAGCCACCAGATCGGTCATCACCCGTTCCACAGTCTCCATCACACGGCAGTCATGATGAATATACTGCCGCCAAAGAATTTTACCGTCGGTGTCTAAAACGATGCATTTCACTGCCGATGCACCTACATCCATTCCGACATGTATATGTTTTCTCATCTTCTCTCCCGTCAACAGCCTTGAAGCACAGTAAACCCTTTCTGTATTTTCATTTTGTGCTCATACAAAACACATCTTTCCCTATTATATACTATGAACTTTTTATTTCTTTCAATGAAAACGAAAATAAGCCATCATGGATCTATCTTTTCCATAATGGCTTTTTTCATTTCTCCTGTCAGAAATTAAACTGCGCGGAAACGGCAAAGGTTCTTGGTGCACCGAGGCCGATATTATTGCCTCCAGCTGCATACCAGTAATCTTTGTTCAGCAGGTTATAGCACCAGGCGGACAAAGTCACCGGCTGTTTTCCGAAGCGGGTATCCCAGGAAATGCCAAGATCTACCAGTGTCTGTCCGCCAATTTTCAGCGGCTTTGCATAGCTTGCTGTATTCCTGATCAATGCGGATCCCGTATAACTCAGCCGCCCGATGAAGCGTAAATCATCATTGGGTTTGTATACAAGCGCCAAGTCGCTGCTCCACTTCGGCAGCGCATCTACTCTTCTTCCGTCATTCATCCCTTTATATGTTTTGGTCTGTTTGGAATCCAGATAAGACACGCCCCATACATAGCTCCACTTTTCTCCTATACTGCCGGCGGTGGAAAATTCTATCCCTCTGTTGCGCTGCTGCCCGTCCAGCTTATACGTTTCCGTTCCGTCAGCATTCAGGACGCCGATCCCGTTCGCCTGTTTGATTTCATAGAAGCTCAGGGTATGAAGTACATTCCCATTCTTATATTTGAATCCGAACTCATTCTGTTTCGTTTTGCTGGGCGGAATTGTTTCGCCGTGATTGGTATATCTGTTTCCCACTGTACTGCCCGCCGTAAAATGTTCTCCGTGGTTCGCATAGAAAGAAAACCGGGGTGTAAATTTATAAGTCAGTCCCAATATGGGAGAAGCGGCATGCGTTTTTACATAACTTTTATTTACATAATTCGTGGTTTCCACTTCATGCCGGTGTACACCGAAGGTAAACATCAGCTTTTCATCAGGAGAAGAAATTGTATCCAATACGGCCAGACTGCGCATCATCATCTTCTGATGGGGTGTGATCGGATCCCATACGATTGTCGGTGCGGGGGATGTATTACTTTCATAAATATTTCCATCTATCTTGTATGTATTTTCTGCCGACCATAAATTATTTCTATCTCTGCTGAACCGTGTCCAGTCTATACCTGCGCTCCATTCATTTTTCCATTTCCCCATCATGAATGTGCCTTTGAATCCGGTTCCGAAGTAGGTGTAATGATGGAACACGGGCGTCTCCTGATAAGATCCGGTATAGTTGCCCGCCAGATCCTTAAGGGTACGGTTCCCCCATAAATCCTTCGAGTAATCCTCCCAGCGCCAGCCGAAATTGGCGAACCATGTCAGATTATCGCTCAGATACTGCTCGTGATTGGCGATAAACGTATAGTTTTCATACTTTTCATCAATCCAGCGGGGCGCCAGATGAGTCTTATTCTTCGGCACGGCGGGGAGCCGATCCAAGGTTCCCAAACTGATCGTGTTATTCCGTCCCCACTGTTCATCATAGTCATAACCGAAGAAAATATTGCTCTTGCTCCGTTTCGCCCTGTGATCAATATTAATCGCTATATCCCGTTTCTTATCTCTCGTACCGTCAACCGCCAAATCGCCGACGCCGTTCAATACGTTCACGCGTACGCCCCATTCATGATCCAGCTGCCGCCTCCGGCAGAGTAACCTCGGATTCTTATATTGGTATCCAGCGACCCGTGTGTGACCGTCACGGAAGGCGATAAAGACAAGGTATCCATCAGACTGCGCTCAGGTTGGGAAAACGTTTCTATGGCCTGTTTGGTAAAAGTCGCCTGCTGGAATGGAACGTCAAGCACGTCCTTTTTACCCAAAGCACCCACTTCCTGTTTCGTCCCAATCAGTCCCGATGCTATCGGCGCAGACTGCGCATTGTCCGCATCATAACGTTCCCCGACGACATTGACTTCATCCATCTGCCAGACAGCGGAAGCGTCCATTCCTCCGCACACGGCTGTGGATAAAGCCAACATTATGACTACCAATAATTTTTGTCTTTTCATCATCGTCATCCTCTTTTCTGTTTTCAATCCGTTTCAAATCCGTTTAGCCCTATTATAAAGTAGAGGGTAACCCTCAGGTCAATACTTAATTAGCAAAATATTATAAATTGGCATAATTTATTTATTGTATCTTTAAACGTCTTCTTATTTTTTATGCTGACGGTAAACAAAAAGCAGGCATATCACCTGCCTGCCACTGTACTGCTATATATCTTCCGGATAAAGTCCGCTGTAAAAAATATTAACGGCATCACCGACACGTACCGCCGGACAACGGATCGTGTAAAAGGGAACGGTATACACCCTTTTATTTAAAACTGCCGGTACCTGCCGAAACGCTGGATGGTCATATAGCCCCTGCAATATATTTTCATCTCTTTCCGGCGCGGACTGGATAAAGATCACGTCCGGCTTTTCCATCATCAGCCTTTCAAAACTGAGAATTTCTGTATTTCCTACATTCTCCACCTCTTTACCAATCACATCGCCGCCAAGCCGAGTCACAATATCTCCGGCAAGAGTGCGGGGCGTATAAATGTAAAGTCCTTTGGAAAGGGAATTGATAATCAGAACCTTTTGTTTTTTTCGCACGCTTTTCATTTTTTCCATTTTAATCCGTAAATCTTTTTGTATCTTCCCTATGATTTCATCTGCCTTTCAGTTCTTTCCTACGATTTTTCCCACATCGGAAATATATTTCAGCTCATCTTCAATAACATGTTTTTCCGAAAAATCCGCCATATTAGTCAGCGTCATGTATACCGGCACATTTCTTTGGTGCCAGAAATCCCAAGTCCCGACAGAATTGGCTTTCCCTGTAAAATCAAAAAGCCATCCTAAAATAAAATCCGGATTCATGGCAAGCGCCTTTTCCTGCCCGATTGTCCGCGGCACTGTCATAGGCAGCTGCCTGAATAAAATCCGGTTTTCTTCCGTCAGATGTCTTTCGTCATCAATGCCGGTCGCTGCAATGATCTGTTCCCCCGCCCCCAGTTCAAGCAGTGTTTCAATGGAGTTCTGCCAGAGCGCAATAATGCGTGTCGGCGGTTTTTGATAAACAGTGCTGACTTTTTTACCTTCGCTGTTATAATTTTCAATCGTTACAGGAAATTCGGCATTAACAATTTGCGCAGCATGATTTTCTTCCCTCTCCGGCGCAGTATGTATCCCGCATCCGGCAAAAATGGCTGCCATGCCTGTGATCAAAACAGATAAAATCAATTTGCGGTACAAACGCATCACATCCTTCCCCATATATTCACAGCTGCCCTGAACAGTTTTTCCCACTCATTTCCTTTTGAGTCTTTTCTTTCTATTATGCTATTATAAAGCAGCGGGTAACTCCCAAGTCAAACCGGCCAGGAGGTTTTATGAAAAGCGGACGAAAATATCTGACTATACGTAAATTCAGCGAATTGACGCACACCACCGTAGACACACTTAAACACTATGATGAAATCGGACTTTTGACCCCTGCTTATATTGGAGAAAATAAATATCGCTACTATCTTCCCGAGCAATCTCTGATACTGACGCGCATTCTCTTCGGCAAACATGCCGGCATCCCGCTGAAGGAGATCCGGAGTTTTATTCACAGCGGCCATCATACGGACGCTATACAGAAGTATAATGAAATCATAAATGACCTGCGGACCCGCGGAAAAGAAACTGAGGCCATAGTCAGCACCATAGATAATCTTCGTTATTATTACAGCTTATCTGAAAAACATCCTCCCAGAACTCTATTTTCCCTTTACCTTCCGGAATGGTTCATTCTCTTTTCCGAAAAATCAAAAATCGACGCCGCCCATGAATCCTCTTCTTCCGATATCGCGAACAATCTCTTTTTAGAAGGATTTAACGGGCAGAAATGGCCACATTACCTCTTAGGCGCCCTTCTTCCCGAAGAGAATATAAAGACCAGGAATTTCTCTGAAACGAAATATTTCCTGAAAATAGATACACCCCAGCTGTATGACAAAGCAAAAATACGATTCGTCCCTAATGGAGAATGGCTCTGTATGCTCTTTTACAGCAAAGGAAAAGGGCTTTCTGAAAATCTCGGTTTCTACCTGGATACTCTTGAAAAAGAAAAGATATCCGTCAGCGGCGATATATTTATCATGGATGTGGTAAACAGCCTGATTACTTCCAATCCCGACAATTACTGCACGATGATCTACGCACTCAAGGAACGGCAGACCCATGAACAATTCTGACAGCACAAAGATCTTTATCTCCCTCAAACTGATCCCGCAGCGGCGGGACGGCACATTCTTCCCTTTCGTCCACTTCCAGGAAGCATGTTATATCTTTTTGCAAAAACTGTATCCGCTTTTTCAAAACAGTAAAAACCCGGAAGACATCCACCCCCTGCTGGGCGAAATACTTCTTATCCTGTCCGCCGATACGGAAAAAGATTACCTTCACGCGCTGGATTTGTTTTCTTCATGCAGGCAGATCCTGGAGCTATGCAACGAAATATGCCGGCAGGCAGACTGGAATTTTTCTCTTGACCTTGCGATTGCTGCCGATGCGGGAAGAGCAGAAAAACTCATCATTCCGGGATCCGGCCCGTTTCCGGACGCCGTTGCCTGGACAGGAATCCATGAAGAAAGAGCCTCCCGTATCAGCCACGCCATGGAAAAGGGAGTCCATAAAGATACCCTGATCACCCACTCTTTTTATAAACACCTGCCTGAAAAAGCAAAAGAGAAATACGCCACCCTTTACTATCTCCACCATATCTGCTGCTATGCCGAATAATAAAAAAAGTAAAGTGCCTCTTCCAAAACACACTTTACTTTTTTATTTTACATTCGATTCATCTCGTCTAAAGTAAGAGCAAAACTGCCGGCAAAGTGTTCCAGAAACCAGTCCACTTCTTTCAGGTGCAGATTTTTTAATTTATTTTCCGTTGTGCGGAAAGCCTCCTCAAATTCGCTGTTCCCCGCCTGTATTTCTTCGGCGCATTTCAGGTATGCCGACAACGTGTCCGCCGCTTTCGCCAGCGGCCATAAAGGATCGTTCTCCATGTCTAAAATATAGGGGCGGTAGGTGTCTTTCAATTCGTCGGGAAGCGTTTCCAAAAGGCGTCTTCTTGCTTTATCTTCTATCTCTTTATATTTGTCATGCAGATCCTCTGTGAAATATTTCACGGGAGTGGGCATGTCGCCTGTAAAGACTTCTCCCGCATCATGATAAACAGCCAGCATGGCACAATGCTCCACATCGCAGGGTTCATGAAAAATTTTTTCACGGATCACTGCAAGTCCGTGGGCAATCATGACGGTCTGCAAGGTATGCTCCGCGTCATTTTCCGGAAAGGAATTCCGCATAAGTCCCCAGCGCTGTATATATTTCATTCTTGCAAGGTACGCAAAAAAAGTGTGCATATTATTTCTCCTGTGTTTCGCAAAGCCAGAAATGACGAACGGGGCCGCTCCCCTGTCCGATGGTTTCGTCTTTTGCCGCTTCGATAGCGCCGGTGAGGTATGCTTTTGCTTCCGCAGTAGCCACCGGCAGTGTTTTTCCTTCCGCCAGTTTGACGGCGAGCGCTGCGGAAAGCGTGCAGCCCGTACCGTGGGTGTTTTTCGTTTTAATCCGCTTTCCTTCATAACGATAAAATTGTTTCCCGTCAAAAAGGATATCTACCGCATCATAAACCAGGTGCCCGCCTTTCACAAGAACCGCGCGGCAGCCGTATTCCATTATTCTTTCCGCCGCGTTTTCCATATCCTTTTCCGTTTTTATTTCCAGTCCTGACAATACTTTCGCTTCGGGAATGTTTGGCGTGATAAGATCCGCTTCAGGAATCAAAATATCTTTATACGTTTCAATGGCTTCTTTTTCCAAAAGAATAGCGCCTGTGGTGGCAACCATGACAGGATCAACGACAATTGCCGGTCCTTTGTGTCCGCGGAGAAATTCCGCCACTGCCGAAACGATGGCAGGGGTGCTGAGCATGCCCGTTTTGACTCCGTCCGGAGGAATATCGCTGTATACCGCTTCCAGCTGGGCGGTCACCATCTCCACGGGAGTATTCACCACCATGGAAACACCGGTCGTATTTTGCGCGGTGAGTGTGCAGATGCAGCTCATTCCATAGGCGCCAAGAGCAGCAAAGGTTTTTAAATCCGCCTGTATCCCTGCACCGCCGGAGGAGTCTGAACCGGCAATAGTAAGTAGTTTCTTCATCAGTCTTCTTTTTTCAATTTTTTCAAAGCCGGAGTAAAATAGGCAATGAGTTTTCCCTGTTTCCACGCCATATCATAGTCAACAACGGCGATGGACGCCAAATCAGGCTGAATGCCCGCTCCTGCCGCTTCAAGAAGGTAGGACTGAATGAAAGGATGGTGCCCCACTAAGGCCAGCGGGCCTCCGTCCGTCATGAGATGATTCTCAATCCGCCTGAAATCCCCCTGTAAAAGTTCTTCCGTCAGGTGGAGCCCTTCGGCAAAACATTCTTCCGACAAGATCCTCGCCGTCTGGCGGGTACGCATGAAAGGGCTGGCAAAAATGCGGAGCGGCCGGTCTTTCAAAAATCGGGCAAGCATGCGCGATGTGGTCCGCACCTGTTTCTTTCCTTCTTTTGTCAGCCGTCTTTCTCTGTTCGGCACATCTTCTGTCTGGGGAACAGCTTCCCCATGCCGCATAAGAATTAAGTACATCGCTGCCTCCTTATTCCGATTGATTATCTGATTCTTTACCATTCTTATCCATATCAGCAGCGGTAAAGAATCTTTTTTCATTATACTGGTCTTTTTCGTCTTTGCTGGTCGCGTATTTCACAGATAAATTTTTCCCGACGGTTGTAAATATCTGTTCCACAGGCCCGCCATTGGCAAGAACTCTGGAAATAGCAGCACGTCCGTCCTTCACCCTGACAAGTGCCGTAATTTCATTCTTCATGGCTGTTTTTGTTTTTCCATTGTCTTCAGGCACCTGTACCCGTTCGGAAAGTTCCACGACGGACAGTTTCTTCAGCTGCTCCGGCGCCATGTACATGCGGTCTGCCGGAAAATTGAAATATACGGTGCCATCCATGATGCGGAGTGCCCGCGTTTTGATATAACTTCCGCTGGGCTGGGCAGGCTGGGCATGATCAAGGATAAGCGCTCCCTTCTGCCCCTTACGGATCACCAGGTAAATCGTTTCTCCTGTTTCCGGTTCCCGCTCTCCTTCCCACTTCGTTTCTGTTATGGGTATGTTCACCGCTATGTAATTCCTGTCATAAAAGTTCCCATGGAATTCGATCGCCGCCGGCACCTCATATTCCTCTCCGTCAAGAAGGGTGGAACGGTAATCCGCCCTTGTCCATACCAAAAAGGCAAGTTCAAAAACGGCAGTAATCAGGACGAGAAGCAAACTGTACTTTCTATTCACGGCGTTCCCCTCCTTCCTCCGTTTTCCTTTCCGGCAGTTCGGACAAGAACGCCGATTGATCCGCAGGTGCTGCCGGCTGCCGATCCCGTCGTACAGTCTTCCTTCCCGGTTTCCGCCTTATCTTCTTCACGGCATGGGGAAGGAAAGTCAGGCAGCACACAATAACAGCAGCCGCGCCGATGACGAGGAAGAATATTCCTCTTTGTCCGAAGGAAAGCGCCGCATCAAGGACACGCACAGCACCTGCCGCAGCCAGAAGACATCCGCCGACCCATTTCAGCAGGTTGGAATCGCTCCGGTATCCCCTCCCGATAACCGCCACGGCAAGAAACGCGGTAAAAATGGACACAAAGATGGCAGAAGACACACCGGTTGTTTCAAAAACGGCAAGGGATGCCGCCACAAGCATGACAAAAGGCGTAAGACCTCCGAGAGCCGCCAGCCGGTCCCGTTTGATACCCATCCGGGTAAGCAGGACAGCGTCAATAGCAAGAATGACGAAAAACAAAACCCATAAGATCCAGTTTCCTGAAACGCCTTTCCACACGGAACTCCAGGAGCCCTCCAGCAGAACGCCGAACACGGCCGCGCCGCCAAAGAGGCGAAGCGCTTCCGCCGCCGCGCCCCAAGAAGAAAGCATGCTGCCCGCCATCCAGGTAAGCGCCGCCGCAAGAGCAAAAAACATCGTCTGCCATAGAAGATTGGACGCAGTCCAGTAAATAAGGAGAAGTACGCAGATCGCCCAAAACCATGAGTAACAGACGACCGCTTTATGACGCCGTTCTCCCAGAAGCCGCACCAGGAGAGGAAGCGCAAAAACAAGAAACACCCATGCCGCCGCTTCCGGCCATCCCCGGTACGGTGATAAACGGTACACAAGAACAGACGACGCCATATAGACCATACCGAGTCCTGCTGTAGGAAACGCCCAGCTCATCAGAAGAAGGAATACGCAGGACACCGCCGCGAGAACAAACCAATCCCCCGACAGCTTGAAAGACTCATTTACCATCCATACGGCACACAAGACCGACACGCCATGAAAAACACCGGCCGCCTCCCGAATAACATCAGGTACGCGGTGGCGATAAGAAACGGAAGGAAGAAGAGAAGACAGATCTTTTCCCTTATTTCCCGCCGCGGTATTTTCTTCGATTCCGCTCCCGGCAGAAACCGTTCCCCCTGTTTCCCCGGAAAGCAGCTCTGCTGTGTTTTCAGCTTCTTCTAAGCGGACGCTTTCTGCCGGAATTCGATCCATCACAGGACGATCCTGCCACAAAATCGCCGCAATAATAAGAATGGACAGCACCAAAGGCACAAGAGCCATCATAAACTGCTCATCCTGAGAAAGACCGTTCCATACGCCGGCGCAGATGAAAATCAGACCGGTGAGGAAACATACGGCAGCCAGCACAAAAAGCCCCTCGCCATGAGAATGGCGTTCTTCATTCCTGTATAAAGAAATAAGAGAATCTCCCGCTTCACGAGTAATAATTTCTTCCTTCACCCAACGGGGTATTTCTTTTTTCAGCCATTTAAAGTGAGTCATATCCAAATTCCCGCCTGTCAATAAAAAAGCAGTGATGAAAAGAATCTCGTTTCCACCACCGCCGAGTCTTAAATTATTTTACGATAAGCACAGGATACTTGCCCCGGCTTACGATATAGCTGGAAACCGATCCCATGAAAATGCCCTTCAACGGACCGAGTCCCCTGCTTCCCATGACGATGAGGTCGCACCCTTTATCTTCAGCAATGCTGAGAATGACCGGTCCGGGCGAACCAATTTCAAAAACCGTTTCATGCGCCACACCTTCAGGAACCATAGCGACGGCTTCTTTCAAATCGCGGCGGCACTGCGCTTCCAGATCCTCTGAAAGCTTGGAAGTAAGGCAGCCTTCCGCAATGGATACCTGGTCAAAATTGCTCATGGCGGAAACCATATTGCACACGGACACGATGTAAAGCTTCGTACCCTCGCCTGCAGCCGCCAGATCCGCAGCTTGCGCCATCGCCTTTTTCGCGTGGGCAGAACCATCATAAGGAACAAGAATATTCTTATACTTCAACATAGAAATCCCGCCTCTCTTTTCTTTTGAAGGATTTTATTTTTTTCATTATACCATGAATATTCCTGACTGCGTATTTCTTTTTATTCATTTCTCTTATAAAGAAAATACATCAGACTCCGGTTTCCGGTCTGTGCTGTGATAAGGAATAATTTTTCTGAAATGATTTTTCCCGGCAAGTTCCCACATTTCCCTTTCCGTCATATGGTTCGGCCAAAGGACAAGTTCCGCCCTGCCGCTTTCATAATAATCTTTCGCTTTGCCGTAGCCATGGATGCTGCCTGTCATGAGCAGTGAAAGTTCAGGGTGCCGCTCAATGAGTTTCCTGTTCTCTGACCGCGACAGCTGGGCATCGGCAAGGAAATAAACCCCATTGTCATGAATCGTTTTTCCGTCCCATAAAGAAAACGTTTCATTGGGAAGGGCAAGCACTTCCCGGCGGGCAAAGTATTTTCTCCGCCCCAGACGCAGCCATTCGTCATAAAGTCCGGGAGCCATATGCACGGGAATCTCCATATTTCCTTTATTACGGAAATATGCCGCGATGGAAAGCCCCCTGCCGAAATGCGGCACAGGAAGAAGAAGCGGTTTCCCCCGCCACACCAATTCCAAAATTTTATCAAGAACCGACCGGCGCATATCTGCCCCCGTACGATCACCCGGATATGCTACATCAAGGACGGCCACATCCGCGGTTTTCCCTTCCGCATCATCACAGACATAAAAAGGGTCATCGCTTCGGTAATCCCCCGAAAAGAACAATTTTTTCCCTTCACAGGAAATATCGTACCACACGGAACCGGCACAATGGCCGCTCCGCCCCCAGCGGAAACTGAAATCCCGTTCCAATTCCAGTTCGGGCGCTGTCGAATCAAGAATCATCGTGTTCCCCGGTTTTTCTTTCATCTGCCGGTATGTCTGGTTCGTCAGAAGCACGGATCCCGCAAAGCCGAGAGACTCGAAATATCCGATCGCCCCCGTATGATCCCGGTGCGAATGGGTGACGAAAAGGTATTCTGCTCTTGCAACCTGCTCCGCTGTGAGATCAGGTACCCGGTCCAGTCCGTCCGTCGAAGTTCCCGCGTCCACGATAAAAGCGTGGCGCCCGCCTTCAACAAAAAAGCAGCTGCGTCCGAAATCACCGCAGCCGCCTGCAATTGTTATCTGCATATCCATCTCCATTGACGTTATTCTTCAGTTAATCACCACGCATGGCTGCACCCAATATTACCATATTTCAAAAAAAGCCGCAAAACTATCTTGAGCCTGCCGCGATAAGGGCGCAGATCACACCGGCAATGGCAAAAATGATGTATGCCGCGCGTTCATAATTAAAACCGCCGCTTTCTTCATCAGCATCACTGCGCGTTTCTTCTTCCATCATGGGCGCTTTTATTCTTTCGTGAATCGCCGGTGGAATCAGGCCGCTGTAAAAACGGTTCAGGTACCTGATGTACCCGTTCATTTCTCTGGTAAAAAACCAAAAGGAGGGCGCCGATAAAGATATTTCATTCCGTATGGCGATCGTGGAAAGGCATTCGTCAACGATACATTTCATAACCCGTTCCGGCGTGTCTTCCCTTTCTTCATACCTCCGTGAGATACTGTCAAAAAGTTCGATAGTTTTCCGCATGCTGTGCTCATCATAGCGTCTCCGCAGATCAGGCGGCAGAAACTTTCGTTCCGCGCCATGGCCGGGCGCTGTTTCCCGTTCCATAAACAGGGAGAATTTCTTTTCCACTTTTTCAAAACCGCAGAACAATTCCAAGAGCGGCGCATAGGTTTCTGCATATCCGGCAAGGACATACTTCGCCACATAGATACGGAACAGAATATAATCCGTAAGGAAAGCGGCCGCCTTCGGCTTCTCCGCCTGGTCCATATCCATACGGTTCACTTCGAGGAATCGGATAAATACACGGTGGATGCTGTAGCTTCCTTCCGGCTCGGTCGTATAGGAAAAGAAAGCGCGCCGGGCTGCCCGGACACCCATGCTTTCAAGATATTCTTTTCTTCCCACGATCCGCCTCCTCTTTTACCGCGTGCCATCAGCAGCGGATTACCGCCAGTTTTCAATTTTTCCGCCGCTGAACCGCCGATTCCTTTCCCCAGGAACCATGCAGGAGAGATTCTTCCGTACAGCGCTTCCCGCTTCAATTCACCAGGGGAGAATGGGGAGACCTCTCTTCTTTTCTGTATTCATCAGCAAGCGCTTCCAAAAAGGACGCCACATCCCCCTCATGGAAATCAGAAATGCCATAAACGGCACATACCGCGCCGGCAAGCATTTCCTTTGTTTCTTCGTGGGGCAGCGTCGTATTGATTTCCAATTCTACCGTGCTTCCATTGTCTACAGCAGTAATTAAAACAGTCTCTTCTTTATTTTTCATCATACACCTCGCTGACTTCATCGTACAAAAAAAGAGAGTTCCCCGCAAGAAAAATATTTTTCTGCGCCTCTCTTATAAATTCTTTCTTGCTGTATGGTTCCATCCCTTATTTGTGAGTATCTCCGCGTCTTTTCCAAGAAACGCTTTCCCCGCGTACCGATCCCCTGCCAGCTGCCAACGGAACCATGCCGTCACATAAGCGTCCGCTTCGGCCTGCACATGGCTGTGGTCCGCATGGGAACGCCGTCCCATGACCATCGCTGTCTTTGCCTTTTGAAATATCTTCTCCATGTCCGGAAGCGGTGTAATGAGACGGTCATCCAGCCTGTCGCCGCTCACCATGAACCACGGCACATTGATCGCAGAAGCGTCATACTTCCAGCTGTTCATTTTTAATTTGTCCGCAAATGATTCCGTCACCGCCGAAACAGTGACGACCGTTTTAAAACGTCCGCCGCCTTTTCGGAATAAAATCGTTTTCACCGCGCCGACGCCTCCCTGGGAGTGTCCGCCGATCCCCAGATTTTCCTCATCGATCTTTTGAAAAAACACGCTTTTTCTGTCCGCCGCCAGCTTGTCCATGAGTTCCAGTCCCCATTCCGCCGAGTACCCGAGTCCCGTATTCCTGTCCGTATTGCCCACGACAATAAAGCCCCAGCTGGCAAGATGTTCAAAAATCGGCTCATCAAGATCACAGGTCGAGGTCGTCCCGTTCAAAAGAAATACCATGGGCCATTTCCGGTTTTCCGTTTCCAGCTGTTTCGGATACCACACGCGGTAAGTATAATTTCCGTACTGTTCTTCTTTTCTTGAAACGGTCTTCTTTGCCACTTCGTATATACCGAGGCTGCGGTAGCGCTGTTCAATCTTCCCCCGATCCGCCGTCGTTATCCAGTATTCATCAGTAATGGCCTCCGCCGCGGCCGCCACGGAAAAAGAAAGGAGCCATACCCATACATATAAAATTATCTGCAGTTGTTTTTTTATCTTTTCCATATCCGCATTATACCAAAAATGAATAAACAATTAAATTTTATTCTTTGAAACGAACCACGAACAGGAACCGGCACCCATTACTTCGCCAGGGAAAGAAATTCTTTGCGCAAATCCCCGTCTGTCCTGAACCGTCCGGATGCGGAAATCGTCCTTGTAAGCGTCCCCGGTTTTCTGATTCCCCGTGCCGTCATACAGGAATGCTCCCCTTCCAAAAGAACGATCACATCCCCGGCACCGGTAATCCGTTCCATGACATCCCGTATATCCGCTCCTATCCGTTCCTGGATCTGGAGACGCTTAGAGACGGCATCGGCGATGCGGGCAATTTTCGACAGTCCGATGACGCGCCCTCTGGGAATATATCCCACAGCCGCCTTCATATTGTACATGAGGGCGATATGGTGCTCGCAATGGGAAAAGAGGGAAATATCTTTCACCACCACCATGTCACTTTCAGGAGAAGAAAATGTCTTATCAAAAGCGCGGGCGATTTCTTCATTGGGCACCGCCGCATAGGCCAGCTGCTCGGCCACCATTTCCGCAAAGCGGCGGGGCGTTTCCACAAGCCCTTCTCTTTCGGGATCTTCCCCGACTGCTTCTATAATCAGGCGCGCTGCCTGTTCCAATTTTTTCTGATCCATTTCAGACCCCTCTCCTGTCCGGCTCCCAGATAATTTTATGGAGCTGTACCTGCACGCAGACTTCTGCCAGTTTTTCTTTTCTCACATATTCGACCAATTCACGCGGCTCTATTTTCCCCCACACGGGACTCACATAAAACTTCGGACCGCCCCGGGGAAAATACTTCATAATGATTTCCTTCATATCCTCCAAATCCGTTTTCGAGGAGACGACGAATTTCAGAACATCTTCCTCCGTCAATTCCTTTAAGTTCGGCAGCCGCATGAAAGACTTCATTCCGCTGTCTGTGCATTTGTAATCCATCGTATAAAAAAGATTTTGGGGACGGCGCGCCAAAAGGGGAACTGCGCCGTTCGTTTCTATATTAATTTCATACCCCTCTTCCCCGAGGATGTCGCAGATTTCCTGCAGAGGCTGGAGCAGCGGTTCTCCTCCCGTAAAAGTAATCCGCTTCCAGGGATAGGAACGGATACGGCCTAAGAGTTCCTCTTTCGTAAGGAATTCTTCCGCGTCGGACTCTTTCAAAGCGTATGCCGTATCGCAGTATGTACAGCGGATATTGCAGCCGGCAAACCGGACAAATACCGCCATATACCCTGTCCGTTTTCCCTCTCCATCAATGCTGTCAAATATTTCCGCTACGGGAAACTTATTTTTCATATACTGCTGTATTCCCTTCCGTTTCCTGCACCGCCACACGGATACAGTGGGGAATGCGGTCGCAAAGCCATTTCGCCATATTTTCTGCCGTGGGGTTCAAGCCTTCCATGATATCGTTGGCGCACCGGTGGTCAAAAAGATTAACGATATCCTTAATCTTCGTGAAATCTACCACCATGCCGTTTTCATCAAGCTTATCATTCTGCACGGTGACAGTCACGATCCAGTTGTGCCCGTGCATTGAAGTGCACTTGCTTTCATAGTTCAGACGCAGGAAGTGCGCTCCGCTGATTTCCATCCTTTTCGTTACTGTAAACATATTATCCTTTCCCTCCGTTCCACGGGTCTTCCACCCCGTTTTCAGCAAACGCTTTCGCCCTGTCTATGCAGGTCCCGCATTCGCCGCAAGGCGTGTCGCCCCCCTCATAACAGCTCCATGTCAGTTCATAAGGCGTCCCCAGTTTCAGCCCTTCCGCCACGACGCCGGTTTTATTTTTATCGGCAAAAGGAAAAACCAGATGCACCTTGCCGTATGTGCCGACAGCAACCGCTTCCCCCATGGCTTTCAGAAACCGGGGCGAGCAGTCGGCATACGCCTCCCCCGCCGCATCATCTCCATGGGCGCCGATATAAATACCCGTCTCTTCCTCTTCATAAATGCCGGCTGCCAGACTTGCCGCTACAGAAATCATGAGGCCGTTCCGAAAAGGAACATACGTAGATACCTTTCCCTCCCCCTTTTCCGCAATCTGCTCACCGTAACTTTTGTGTACAATACTCTCCGTCGAATGGGACAGAAGAGAGCAATTGGAATACTGCATGATCTGCGCCAGATCAAATTCATAATGAGGCACATGGTAATATGCCGCCACCGCTCTTGCGGCATCCAATTCCTTTTTATGCTTCTGTCCATAAAAAATAGAAGCAGTGCTGACATTCTCTGCTCCCAGTGCATTTACAGCCACGGAGAGACAAGTCGTCGAGTCCACACCGCCGCTGGATAATATAATTGCTTTTTTCATGTTTCCTCCCGTTTTTTATAGTTGGTGCTCAGAATGGACAACTGCCGGAACAAATTTCCGTTTCGTTTATTAATAGATCAACTCATTATAGCACAGGACAGAAATAAGACAAACAAATATAGTATAATAAAGCTGTATTATTAAAAGGAGGCATTATGAAGGGCGGAGACGCGGACGAATTTATCGATTATCTCATGGACGGCGGCGCCAGTGTACGCCACAAAGGATATGTCTACCATTTTTCAGGATTTGTGTACCATCCCGGCCAGCACAAGTGGCGGGTGAGCATAGAAAAATACCGCTGGACAAAAGAACCGTTTGAAGATTTCATGGAGCTTGTCTATCATTACACATCTGACGAGGAAGAAGACTGTATCAACCACCTCACCGAAGACATCCTTTGGGACGGGAAATCTTTCTACCAGCTGGAAAAAGCTCTCACCTGGATCGACTGGTAAGAACCTCCCCCGCTATCATCCGGCGGTAACACCAGCGCCGCTTCATCCATGCGGTAAAAGAACCGCCGAGGTACGCACGGCAATGCCGGTGCTACATCAACAGTATAAATCATACGGGACTGCAAAAAATTGAATCATGTGCTATAATTGATTTGTCCTTTTCAGGGACTGATTTTCATGGGGACGTAGCTCAGCTGGGAGAGCGTACGGTTCGCATCCGTAAGGTCGAGAGTTCAATCCTCTTCGTCTCCACCATGCCCTTGGGGGCCAGGCAAAACATAAGCAGGCTTGCCGCAGCAGGTCTGCTTTTTTTATTAATGTATTTCAACTGCGCCCATACGCTGCCGCGGAAACCGCCCCGCAGGAAATACCGCAGCGCAAAATATATTTCGCAGATTATTTTTTCCGCTTGACATCTGCCGAAAGAAAATGCTATAGTAGGCACAACTTAATCACAGGCAATGAGAAGAAGAGTAAGCAAAACGAATGTCAAAGAGAGCTTCCGCAAGGTGAAAGGAAGTATAGGAAGTTTGCCGAACATGGTCTTTGAGCTGGATATGCCGAATCATTAAGCAGTCCGGGCGCTCCCGTTACAGAGCTGCGGTATCAGGGGTTCCCTCGTACCTACAGAGGTTTGCACGGTGACGCGCAAATGAACTTGGGTGGTAACACGATCTTTCGTCCCTTATTGGACGGAAGATTTTTTATTACAATTTTTTAAGCAAGAATATCAAAGGAGGAATTTTTCATGAAATTCAAAAAGACAATCATCGCATCCGTCGCCGCATTGGCACTCACAGGTTTTATCACAGGCTGCGGCGATGAGAAAAAAACGGCGGCTCCCGCTCCGAAAGACAGCAGGGCGGTCACTCTCAAAGTGGGCGTATCCCCCGTCCCCCACGCTGAAATCCTCGGCGCCGTGAAGGATAAGCTTGCCAAAGAAGGCATCAATGTGGAAATCATCGAATTTACCGATTACGTACAGCCGAACCTGGCATTGAACGATAAAAACCTTGATGCGAACTACTTCCAGCACAAACCGTACCTGGATGAATTCGCCCAGTCAAGAAATCTGAAACTCGTTTCCGCAGGAGCGATCCATCTGGAACCGATGTCCGTCTTCTCCAAAAAGATTAAAGACTTGAAAGATCTTCCTGACGGCGCCCGTGTAGCTATCCCGAACGATCCTACCAACGGCGGCCGCGCGCTCCTCGTGCTCCAGTCTGCGGGGCTCATCAAGCTCCGTGACGGTGCACCCATCACCGCTACACCGCAGGACATCACAGAAAACAAAAAGAATCTTCAATTCTCTGAACTGGAGGCGCCACAGCTCCCCCGCTCGCTGGAAGACGCTGATATTTCCGTTATCAATATCAATTTTGCCCTGGAAGCAAAACTGAATCCGAAAGATGCCATCTTCACCGAAAACAGCGATTCCCCATACGCAAACATTGTCGCTGTACGTGAAGGAGATGAAAACCGCCCTGAAATCAAAAAACTGATCGAAGCCCTTACCAGCCAGGAATCCAAAGATTTCATCGAGAAGAAATACAACGGCGCCATCAAAGCCGCCTTCTGATTAAACAAAAAAAGATTTCAAGATAAAGGACCTCTTCTGCCGGATAAACCAAATGCCCGGTAAAAGAGGTCCTTTTCATACCAGAAGAAGGTCCGCATCATACATCGGTCTCCTGATGTCTGCCTTTCTGTTATCTTTCATTCCGCATTTTACTTCTGTCATCTGCCGCACGATTCGTAGTTTCCCAGAATTTTAAAATAACTGCACATGGAAGACAGTCCCTCCAGCGTCCGCGTATTTGAGGGATCTTTCAGCGAACCCATGACATCGATGTGGAAGAAATACTCAAAAGGTTTCCCTTCGAGCGGACGGGATTCCAGATGGGTCATATTCATACCGCCGTAGAAAAAGTATCCCAGCACATGATAGAGTGCGCCCGGTTCATGCCTGACGGAAATGGCGAGAGTGATTTTATCCGCCTTATCGGATATTTCCATTTTCGGTGCGATGATGAAGAAACGGGTGTAATTGTTTTCATTAAAAAAGATGTTTTCTTTCAGTACGGAAAGCCCATACAGCTTCGCCGCCGTCCGGCTTGCTACGGCCGCCTGATTTTTCTTTCCGGCCTTTGAAACACGTTCCGCGCTTTGAGATGTGGAAAAATAAGGGATGCGTTTCCAATCCTGATGGTCATTGAAGAAAAGACGGCACTGGGCAAATCCCTGGGGATGGGAGTAGACCGTATCGATATCTTCCAATTCCGCCCCCGGCAGTCCCAGCAGGTGGTGCTCAATTTTTACCAGTTCTTCACCGACGACGGCGCAGCCGCAGCCCCTGATAAGGTCATAGACTTCCGTAATACCCCCGGTGGAAGAGTTTTCAATGGGTACAACGCCGTAATCAATCATTCCTCCCGCAGCGGCTTTCGTCACATCTTCAAAGAGGGGGAAATATATTTCTTCCCGCTCCCGCTCGCCGAAGTGCCGTTCCATGGCCTCATAGGTATAGGAGCCTTTCGTGCCGTAACAGCCGACGCGGATCCGTTTTTCCATAGTTTCTCCTATATCCATTTTCTCAATTTCACAAGCAGACCTTTTTCCTTTTTCTCCTCCGGCGTTGGACGCTCTACAGTGCGGACCACCCGTTTTTCCATTTCTTCCCGCCGCTTCCGCGCTTCTGTCGATTCAAAAGGGACGGGCCGCGTAAAAGCGGGCGGCATACGCAGGCTGGGCGGCGCCATGATTTTCGGCACAGTAAATTTCGGCACCTCTTTCAAGCTGCCGGCTTCCTCACGTCCCCAAGGGACATAATGGTATGCGCCGGCAGAAGGGTCGGGCACGTTCCGTTCCGCGATATACTTCGCCCCATTAAAGGGAACGCCGCGGAGACGTTCCAGCAATTGCGCCGCCATGACCTGCGGGGAGAAATAAGAGAACGGCAGTCTCGGCGCCATGCGCGCGACAGAAGAAAGAAATGCCGCCTTCACTTCCTCCGCCGTCATGTTCTCCCTGTGGCGCACCTCATCTAAAAGAAGGATCATTCCCTTTTGGGTAGGAAATAAGTTTTCATAAGGAATAACGGTATTTCTATTCCCCATCCCCGACATATCCAGGAAGAAGACAAGGAACAGGCAGGAGAGCGCCTTATCCCCCGCTTCCGCACGAAGATGGAAGTTTGCCATGACATAGTACAGGTTGCGCAGCTTCGACCATTCTCCCGCCATGGTATAGATGGAGACCTTCTGCTGAAAAGCGCGCTCCAGTATATCCCTGGCGGAACAGGGATTCCCTTTCAGAGCCAGAGCAGAACGGGACTCTCCGATTTCTCCTTCCGTAAGCCCGTAGTTTTCACGAACATTCAGGACATACGCCATATGGCGCCCCACCTCGGTACGCCCCTTAGGTTCCAGCACGTATACTTTCGGTACAGCGTGGTTATAATTTTTTTCAGGAACTTCATGGATTACACGCCGGACAAGTTCTGTATGCGATCCTTCACCGGAGAGGCCGTATCGTTTAAGGAAATCGGAAAGCGCCTTATCGGGAAGCATATTCACCGTTTCCCGGGGAGTGCTTTCGCGGATCCAGCCGTCAGCATAGAGGCGGTCCAGACAGAGATCGGCGTCGCTGCCGTAAGTGGCATACAGATAAGACGGCATCTTTGCATGCACCGGTTTGCCGTCAAAATAATCCAGTATGAGTATCTCACGTACAGAAAGACCCACTCGTCCCGCCTCCTTCTCATCATACTTTATTTTTTAGTATAGCAAAACAAAAGTATGATTAAAAGTCATAAACACAAACCACAGGAAAATTTTTGTCCCTGCACCTAAATTCCGAAAAGCGCTTTTTATCTTATCCCATATCCGGTATCCGGAATTTAATTTCCGCCCTTCGATACTAAACGCCCATGTGCGTCCCCACGGCACTGAAAACAGGAAGCAGGACGGAAAATATGATTGCCGCTGTTACAAGACCTACAAAAAGCAAAAGAGAAGGTTCCAGAATCTTTCTGAATCCTGTCAGTTTCCTTTTCGTTTCCTCTGTCATAAGGCGGGCGCTCCGCTCCAGAAAGAGAGGAAGCCGCCCGCTTTCCATTCCTACGTGGATCATGCGGGCAAGGGCGGTATCGCCAAAGGATCTTTCCATGCTCTGGGCAAAGTCGCCGCCCCGCTCTATACCCTTTTTTATTTTCAGCAATTCTTCTTTTACGGTGCCATTATCCGTTATGTCCGCTATATCGGCAAGGGCGTCAGACAAGGTTTTCCCGCTTTTCAAAAGTGCCGACAGGGCAAGCGTCACACGGATGAGGTACAGTCTCCGAATAAAAGGGAAGCGGAAAAGAAACGCGTCTGTACTTCTTTTTCCCCGTTCACTTCGTAACCAGACGACACCGCCGACTGCACCCAAGAGGAGTCCGCCAAGAAAATAAAACCCTTTTTCCTGTAAGAACAGGCCCAGAGCAAGCGCCGCCCGCGTCACTGCCGGAAGCGGTATGTCGAGGGCCTCAAAAAGCGCGGCAAAGGACGGCAGGATGACGGTAAGAATCAGTGCAAATACAAGAAAGGAAAAGAAGAGTACAAAAACAGGATAGGAAAGCGCCGATTTCATACCGGCAATAAATTCTTCTTCCTTGCGATAGCACGCGGCGGCCAGGCGGAGCTGTTCCGGAATCGTTCCTGACAGCTCGCCTACCTGCAGAAGAGCAGTAAAAAAAGTCGGAAACGCACGGGATCCCGCAAAACTTTCCGCAATGGAGTGCCCTGCTTCGATGGTCGCCTTGATCTCGCCCAGAAGAAGCTTTTCTTTCCCGCTCCGGCCGCCGCCAAGGATGTCCAAAGTTTCGGTTACGGGAATCCCCGCGGAAAGAAGTGATTCCCATTCTTCCGCCAAATCGGCGAGACGGCGTCTTTTGAAAAGGGATACTTTTTTCTTTTCTCCTGTTTTTCTGATGGTCATCGGATGCAGTCCGCGGCTTTTGAGTTCATCCGCTGCTTCTCTTTTGCCGGCAGCCGCCACTCTTCCTTCTTCTACTTCTCCGCTGTCAGCGTACGCTTTATAAAGGAACTCCATTTTACTCTCCCGCCAAAGATAAAAGGTCTTTTCGTTCTTTTTCTGTCACGCCCTTTACCTTGTATACCGCCTGGCGCAGAGTGCGCATGTCATTCACACCCGTTTCCATATAGGACAGGACCTGTGCTTCTTTTCCTTCGCGGATAAGGTTCGCCACAGCAGGGGTATTTGTCAGAATTTCACGGAGCAGTACGGTTTTAGTTCCCATCCGCCAAAGTCTTTGCGCCGACACGCAGCGGAGGACGGAAGAAATAATCAGGCGCACTTCGTTTTGTTCTTCCGCCGGAAATACATGCACCATGCGGCCGACGGCTTCCAGAGCGCGCCCGTTGTGGAGCGTTCCCAAAACGAGATGCCCTGTTTCTGCCGCGGTAAGCGCCGCCGCTATGGTTTCCCTGTCCCTCATTTCCCCTACGGCAATGACATCAGGATCCTCGCGGAGAGATTCGCGGACACCCTCGGCAAAACTTACTGCGTCACGACCGATTTCCCGCTGGCGGACAAGGGATTTCCCCGAGGAAAGGACATACTCCACAGGATCTTCCAAGGTCACGATGTGACGCGCTTTTTCCTTGCCGATTCCTTCCAGTACTCTTGCCATGGTGGTGCTTTTCCCGCTTCCTGTGGGGCCTGAAAAAAGGACAAGGCCGGAGGATAATTTTGCAATCTTCTCAAACCATTTTTCATCAGGATCTTTTTCCACACGGTCAAGCACGGGCAGCACACGGAGCGCCGCGCAGTCTTTTCCGCCCGCCCGGTACAGATGGAGGCGGAACCGATTTTCTCCTATGAAAAAAGAAGTATCGCATGCACCCTTCTCTTCATACACTTTTCGTTTATCCGGTGAAAGGCAGGAATGGAAAAGCATATCAAAAAAACTTTTCTCCGCTCTTTCTTCCAATTCTTTAAGTCCGCCATATTCACGGACAATAACCCTTCCGCCTTCCGTAAGATGGATATCTGTAGCCTCCGGGTAAAGGGCCAGCCACTGTTCAATATGTTTCATAGTCACTCCCATAAGAGCGCCGCTTCCTCAGGCGGGACGGCGCCGCTTTCCATTAACCGCAAAAGGGATTCCTTCAGGGAATACTGTCCCTGTTTTCTCATACATTCTGAAAACTCTTCGGCTGCCGCGTTTTCATGAAGCAGCCGCCGTTCCTCTTTTCCTATTTCCAGCATTTCAAAAACACCGGTCCGCCCGTCTGCGCCTTTCCCCCTGCAATGATCACAGCCCTTTGCCATGTATGCCCTTCTCCCGATAAACGCTTCAGGAAATAACTTTTCTTCCGCCATTTCTCCTGTAATAACCATTTCCTTCCGGCAGGCGGGACAGAGTTTTTTCACAAGCCTTTGAGAAATGATGAGGGACAGCGACGCAGAGAGCAGGTACGGCGGAATGCCCATATCTGTCAGGCGGGCAGGCGCCGATACGGCATCGTTCGTATGAAGCGTAGACAGGACAAGATGTCCGGTAAGAGCGGCATGTACGGCAATTTCCGCCGTTTCCCGGTCGCGTATTTCCCCGATCATCACCACATCGGGATCCTGCCGCACAAGAGAACGGAGTCCTTTTTCAAAAGTAAGGCCCGCTTTTTCATTCACTTCCACCTGGGTGATTCCCGGTATGCGGTACTCCACGGGATCTTCCACGGAAATCACGCTGATTTCAGGACGGCACACCAGTTTCAGCGCCGCGTAGAGCGTCGATGTTTTCCCACTTCCCGTAGGACCGGTAGTGAGAATCATGCCGCTTTTCTTTCCTATTTTTGTGCGGAATATTTTCTTCTGCAAGGGAAGCATCCCGAGTTCATTCTTTTCAATGAAATCCATCTGCCCCGATAAAATCCGTATGACGATCGTTTCCCCGTAAACTGAAGGCATCACGGAAAGACGGAAATCTGTATTTCTTTCATCCTTGATTTCCGAAAAACTTCCGTCCTGGGGAATACGATTTTCCCCCACGTCCATACCGCCCAGGACTTTGGCCCGCACCGACAGTCCAGCCGACATATCCGGGGGCAGCCGGTACCTTTCTGTAAGAGTTCCGTCAATGCGGAACCGGACAAGGACAAATTCACGGCACGGTTCCAGATGGACATCGCTCGCCTTTTCCGAAACGGCGGCCTGCAGAATTCTCCGCATGGCAATTTCCGCATTGGCCGCCCGCAGTATTTCCATAATTTCTCCCTTCCGCAGGAAAAGCCCGCGGCCGGTTTCCCACCGCAAGCCTTTCTTTTTACACCTGCATAATGCGCATGATATTCGTAGCAGAAGATTTCCGCCGGTTTATTTCCCCCTGCCTGACCCCTGCCGCGATGACACAAAGGCTGTCCTCCCGAAAATTTTCCTCCTTTCAAAACGGCAGCGGACCGATAGTGCAGATAATTTTCGTCCTTCGCATAGTTCCTCCCGGGACAGTAGAAGTCCTTCCATTTCTATTGCGTAATTGGAATAAAAAATTTACACTTGTATGTAAAGTAAAATATTTTCTGCTTTTCTTTATAGTGTACAAAAAGAGCGGATATAAATAAAGCCTTTTCGTTCCTTTGGAAGTTTCTTCATGAACTTTCACGACAAACGCGTCCATCCTGCATTTCTTATCCTCACCTCTTTTCTTATTCTCATCAGTTACCGTATCATTTCAAATATCATAGCGCAAAACGCCGAAACGGGATGAATCGGGCAGGGACAGGTGGCCGTGGCAGCCACATCCCCGATTTGAATATGGATAATCGGCTGCCGCCACAAACTCATCGACAGCTCCGATATAATGAGCTGCGTCTTCCATGAAATGCGGAACGCCATAAAATGCACAAACGCCCTGTGCCGGTTAAAGAGTTACAGTGTTTATCTCCGCTTTACGGCAGTCAAAAGCGTTTTCTACCGTTATCCATACTTCCTTTCCGGTCAAGATTAGGGGTAAGAGGAATCCGTTACATGAAAAAGTGGTTTATACCCCCATTTGCCCAAAACCATCATAAACAGGGCTGCCTTCGATAAAACATAAAGAAGTTCCTTCGGGAGCTTCTTTTTTATCTCTGTCCAAGAGCTAAGACTGGGCCAGTCCAAATTGTGCCATCACTTCCCGAACAATTAAAGGTGCATTCGTATCCTCAAATTAGCAGCCCTCTGTTTTACTTTCGTGCTAATATAAGATATACTATTAGCACGAAAGTTGGTGACGGCACATGAAGACACCCGAAGAAATAGTTGATGATTCCGGAATCTTGTTGACGAAAAATGCCATAGAAGCAGGGATTTCAAAGCATGCTCTGTACAACTTCATACGTGATAACGGATTTGAAAAGGCCGCTCATGGCGTTTATGCATCTCCGGAAACCTGGGAAGATGAAAACTATATTCTGTCGCTGCGTTGTCCGCAAGGTGTTTTATCTCACGATGAGGCCCTCTATTATCATGGCCTTACTGACAGAGAACCTCTGCAGAAAACAATTACGATTTATACCGGTTATGGAACTTCCCGAATGGTTGCGGACGGAATAAAAGTTTTCACCGTAAAAAAAGAACTGCTGGATATTGGGAAAGAAATAGTGAAAACATCATATGGCCATGACATACCGCTCTACAATCGTGAACGCACAATCTGTGATCTGATCCGTTCCAAAAACAGGTTTGAAATACAGGATTTCCAGACCGCACTTAAAACTTACATCATGGGAAAAAACAAGAATCTTAACAGGCTAATGGAATATGCAAAGCTGTTCCATGTTGATAAGAAGATCAGAGAGTATATGGAGGTGCTGTTGTAATGGCTCTGACCGGTGCACAGGTAAGAGGAAAGATAAAAAATATTGCAAAATCAAACAGGGCAGATGCACGCATTTTGATGCGGATATATATGATGGAACGTTTTCTTGAAAGAGTGGCAAACTCACCATATTCTGAAAACTTTATCATAAAAGGCGGTATATTGGTCACGTCCATGATAGGCATTTCTATGCGCTCAACAATGGATATAGATACATCTATCCGTAATTTAGATCTTTCTGAGGAAGAAGCGCTGCGTATAATTAATAAAATCAGTAAGATTGATTTGCAGGACGGTGTGACGTTCAACGTCAAGGATGTAACCGGAATCATGGACGATATGGAATACCCCGGCATTCGGGTGACAATGGATGCATATCTTGGTAAAATGATTACTCCAATAAAGATTGATATTTCTACAGGAGATATCATTACTCCCAGAGCCATTGAATATGATTACAGCCTCATGCTGGAAGAACGATCCATAAAGCTCTGGTCCTATAATTTGGAGACCATTTTTGCGGAGAAACTTCAGACAATTCTTGCCCGCGGTATCCTGAATACAAGGATGAGAGATTTTTATGACGTTTATACATTAATGCTCCGCAATGAGGAGAGGATCAATCATGAAATTCTGAAACAGGCATTTGAAGCTACCTGCAATAAAAGAAATACAACGGACATTATTACCTCAGGGATGCAGATCTTAGATATCATAATTAATGACGATAGATTGAATAACCTATGGAATTCATATCAGCAAAAATACTTGTATGCAAGAGACATACCATTTGAAGCAGCTGTAAAAAAAGCCATTCAAATTTATAAAATGATGAAACAATAGAGGTTATAAGAAATTATGATAAAAATACTGTTCGTCTGCCACGGCAATATCTGCCGCTCCCCGATGGCGGAATTTGTTATGAAAGACCTCGTGGCAAAAGCCGGATTGGAACATTTGATTTCCGTTTCATCCTGCGCGGCGACTTATGAAGAAATCGGAAACGACACCTATCCCCCCGTACGCCGGCTTCTCAAAGACAAGGGGATCCCTTTCACTAAACGGGAAGCACGGATATTCACGCCTGCCGATTACGAAGAAAGCACTTATATCATCGGCATGGATGATGAGAACCGCCGCGATCTTTACCGTCTTACCAAAGGCGACCCGCAGAAAAAAGTGTCCCTCCTTCTTGAATGGACAGGAGAAAATCGGAGTGTCGCCGATCCGTGGTACACTGATGATTACGAAACAGCCTACCGTGATGTACGGGAAGGCTGCGCCGCGATTCTCAAAAGGGTCATGCCATGATTTCCGTTTACCCGGCTTTTTACAAAGACTTCCGCTGCAAGGCGGACAGGTGTGTCCACTCGTGCTGTATGCAGAACTGGGACATCGACATCGACGAAGCCACGGCAATGAAATATCTCGTCATGACGGGTGAACCGGGTGAAACTATCCGTGCCTCCATGACAGGCACAAAAGGAAACCGCCGGTTCATCATGAAAGACGGCCGATGCCCTCTTTTGCAGGAAGACGGACTCTGCCGCATCATTGCGGAAACGGGAGAAGAAAACCTTTGCGATATCTGTGCCATGCATCCCCGTTTCTTTGTGGAAAACGGAAATTTTGAACTGGCCGGTGTGGGACTCGCCTGTGAAGAAAGCGTGGAACTTCTCCTGTCCAATTCCACGCCTCTGCTTTTCATGGAAGACAACGCCCCTTCTCTATTCGACTTTCCCACGCTGCTTTCCGCTATGAGCTGCAGTCTTCCCGAAGAAGCGCTCTCCTATACGCCGACCATCAATGAAACTTACTGCCGGACCATTTTACACGCTCTTTCTCAAACGGAACCTGTCGATGAAGCATTGAAAAAGAGGCTCTCCTCTCTTTCCGGATCTTTTACTTCCACGCTGAAAAAGGCATCCTCATATCTTGCCAAAGCGCCTCCCCCGGAACTGACGGCGGTGTATCAATACATTTTCTACCGCGCCCTGGAAAAAGAACCGTTCTGCGGCATAGACGCCGTCATGACATACGCCCGGCAAAGCACAGACTTCATCTTCATGGAAACTGCCGTATTCGGAAATCTCCCTGAAAACATACGGCGCTGGTCGGAGCAGATCGAATACGACACGGACAATCCGGATATCCTTCTGTCGCTCATCACAAAATAATATTTCAGCAAAAAAGCAGATCCCGTTAAAGGACCTGCTTTCGTTTTCCCTTAAAACAACCTTCCTTTTAAGAGAAAAAATTTCATAAAGTTTTTACTGTATGCTCCTATATAAAAAGAAGAGATTCACCCCGCTTTTCATGGAGATATTTCAGTATTTCATACTTGTTTTTGCCAATTCTTCCAGAGATAGTTTCAGATAATTTCTTTCCGCGTCACTGGTCACTGCCAGGATTGCTCTGTATCGATTCTCTTTTTTCATGAAGTATCCCCGGATGTAAAGGGGCACGATGAAACCGTCGGCATCGCTTATGACCCGAGCACCCGCCGTGTACGTATGGTCATTTAAACGGGTAATCGGTTCTATGTCCTGCAGACGCACATGGGCAAAGTCTTCGGGGAGTTTCACAAGGGCCGTTTTATTATGCTCGCGTATGGCGTCCACGATGAGTTCGTTAATTGCGGGTTCAGCACCCATCAGGTAAAGGTTCGCTATCATAAGCGCCCCTGCAGACACCATATTTTGATCCTTCGCAAAGAAAGGATCCATTCCCTTTTTATTTTCTTCCGTTTCAGAAAAAGAGAAATTCATGACAAAGGCGTCAAAGCTTCCCTCATCAGAAGCAACGAGAAGCTGTCCCGCAGGAAATACTCCTCCTTTTTCCGTATTGAACGGAATCTCTTTTCCCGCCATTTTTTTCACAGACGGCGTCATGACGAAAGGTGTATAGACGGCATGATTTCTTAAAATGATTTCCTTTGTAAGAAAAGGAGCTGCCTGCCTGTAAAGATCTTTCACGGCATCTCCCGGACTTCTGCGGAAATCGGCAGTCAATTGCCTGTCGGCTGCCATGCCTGTACTCGTCTCTTTATGGGCAGGTTCTGCAAAAACAGCGGTCATGGATGAAACGGTAATCCCTGCCGCCAAAAATGCTGTCACGAGTCTTTTCATCGAAGTCCCTCCGCGCCTTTTACTAAAACAGGTTCTATAATCCGGCCTGTGGCCTGATTGGTATAAATGGCAGTGGCCCCAAGTTGTCCTTTATTTGCTGACGCGATGAAAAAGACATAAAAAGGCGCTTCCACCCCGTACTGTTCCACAAAAAGAAACATGCTTCCATAAACAAACTCAGTCTGTCCATCTTTTTTATAGACGAAACGATTGTTGCTGTCTTCTTTTTTCATGCTTTCCCGGATAGTTTCAAGATTCAAAGTCCGGTTCTCTCCCAGGATATCAATTTTTTCCGGATGGGCTTTTTCCATGGCCCTGATGATTTCATTCCAGCCGGCGATATCTTTCTCTTCCAATTTTACAGATACAACAGCCGCCTGATGAAAGGCATCCTTCGTCTCCATTTGCAACTGGGAAAATCTGCCGGCTGCAAAAAGTTTTCCGAGCTGCTCGGCCATCATTTTTTCATGGACTGTATCGCCTTTTCCAAATAATCCCATCCGCCTGACAGCAGGGAGGATTTCTTTCTCTACTTTTTCCTGGTTCCACTCTTTCTGCAGTTCTTTTCCCACATATGATTTATCTGCTTCCCGGATGGTCATCTCATTTCCCAGCGGAAGAATATGTCCGTCCGCCATTTTTAAATCGGATGCCAGAGACAGTCCGCCCGCTGCCAAAGCAAGCGTGAGCGCCATAGCACATATACGTTTTTTCATAAATGCTCCTTTCATGAGCTGTCTTTAATCATTTTCTTTCATTATACCAAACCCGTCATGCAGAGGAATAGATTCTTCACTCTGTGTCACTATCCCGTTTCCCGTCTTTCTCCCACAGCATTCTTGCCTCCGTTCAGAATGACGATTGGAGGAAAAGGCGTCATAATGAGGAAAACGTCAACCATCATCCGAAGCGAATGTGAAGGATCTGTTACCATAGTGAGGAAGACGGTAAGAAGATAAAAGCTATCAGCTGTGAGCTGTCAGCTGTCAGCCATTAGCTGTTAGCTATTAGCTGTGAGTTAAAAGCCTAGGCATATGATTTCCATTAGGTGTCATACGAAACATTAGCAAAGGATTTGCTGTTGTAGTGAGGGAAACGTTAATCGTCATCCTAAGCGAATGTGAAGGCTCTGTTACCATAGTGAGGAAGACGGTAAGATGTCATTCAGAGCGACAGCGAAGAATCTGATATGAAGGATCTATGCCCTTGATAAGGAAACCGCAGGCACAGCTTGAAAAGTCTGTACCTGAAAACGATCTTTTTATTCTCCCAACTCGCGGCGGATAAGTTCACTCTTCAATGTCTGCAGCTTGTCGGACAGGTTGATTTCCATCAAATCAGGATTAAGGAGACGTGTATATTCCGGCCAGAGGGTATCTATCTGTTTGTCTGCATAGCGGATGATTTCAGAAAGTGCGGGCAACGGAAGGTTCCTGCCGTTTTCTACGACGGGCCTCAGCAGTTCCTCCACCGTATAAGTGCCTGCTTTCAGCTCTTTCCTGCGCCATTTCGCCGATTCCGTGACAAGGGTAAAGTCGCCGCCGTCCGCCGCTTTTTCATCACGGAGGCAGACAAGGTCGGTAATCATTTTTCCCGTATCTTTTTTATAGAAACGATAGACCGTCTTGATACCGGGGTTCGTCATTTTTTCCACGTCGTTGGAAAATTTCATAACGGGAACCTCTTTACCATCCGCTTCTTTCACCGCCATTTTAAAGACGCCCCCCAGCGCGGAAGTGCCGTCGGCCGTGATGATTTTCGTACCCACGCCCCACGAGGTGACGGTACATCCCTGCGCTTTGAGGGATTGGATGGTATATTCGTCAAGATCGTTGGAACCGGAAATAATGGCATCAGGGAAGCCGGCTTCGGTAAACATACGGGTCGCTTCCTGAGAGAGATAGGCGATATCTCCGCTGTCGATGCGGATCCCGTATTTCCCGGGAAGCCGCCCCTCTTCTTTCAGTTCTTTAAACACCTGAATCGCATGGGGCACGCCCATTTCAAGGACATTGTAGGTGTCGGCCAGAAGGATGAGGTTGTCATGATACTGGCGGACGTATTCGCGGAAAGCATCTATCTCTTCGTCAAAGCTCATGACCCAGCTGTGGGCCATCGTACCGAGGACGGGGATGCCGAACCGTTTTCCCGCTTCCACATTGGATGTGCCGTTGAACCCTCCGATCATGGCGGCCCGCGCGCCCCAGAGTCCGGCAGAATGTCCCTGCGCGCGGCGGAGACCGAACTCCATCAGGGCGTCTTTCGGCGCCACAGTGCGCACACGCCGTGCTTTCGTGGCGATGAGGCTTTCATGGTTCATGATCATGGATAGACCCGTTTCGAGAAGCATGGCTTCTGTCGTAGTACCATGGAAACGGAGGAGCGGTTCGCCGGGAAAGACTACGGTTCCTTCCGGTACAGCATAAATATCTCCTTTAAAGCGGAAGTCTTTCAGGTAATCAAGAAAGGCGGGATAAAAAATATGCAGACTTTCCAGGTAATCGATATCTTCTTCATCAAAACGGAAATTTTCTACAAACTGCTGGAGATGCTCAAGCCCCGCCACGATGGTATAGCCGCCGTTAAAAGGATTCTTTCTGTAAAAACGGTCAAACACGACTTTCCGTTCATGGCGTCCTTTGTTGAAAAGGGCATTTGCCATCGTCAATTGGTATAAATCGGTAATCAAGCCATTCATTTTTATTCCGCCTTTCTTTATATACTTATTCTCAAGACTTATTGTTTTTCATTTCCCTCACTACGACAGCAAATCCTTCCTGTTTGTTCAGGATGGCGTCTCACCGTCCTCGTCATTCGGCACTTTTAGCTGACAGCTAACAGCTAACAGCTTATAGCTGACAGCTCACAGCTGATAGCTTTTATCTTCTTACGGCTCCCCTCATCACGGCAGCAGATCCTTCGCTCCCGTTCGTATTTAGACTCCATTATAGCACTTCCCCGCCGGCCTTTCAGAAAATGAAAAACGCGCCCGTCACAAGCGCGCTTTCTTTTATAATTCAATTTCTTCCGTCTTTCCGGTAAAATCCGTGATGACCGCGTTTCCCGATGCCAGCCTAAACACGGTATACCTGCCGTCTTTCCGGATCCCGTCCAGGGATTCCTCACAGCTCCTCAGCATGGCGCGCCGCGGTTCCTCCCCTTTATCCTCCCGCAGTTTGCAGGATATGCAGATAGTCGACTGATCCGGATGGGTGGCGCAGATTTCCGCGCGGTCATTCAAAAGAAGCTGCCCGTAAATCTCATCGTCTTTATTGAAAAGGAAATGGATTACGCCGCCGCAGACACAGACATTGCTCATCGGCCGGAGGCGCGGCCAGATACCGTCCAAAGTTGCCAGATAAAACACACCGCATTGTTTCAGATATTCAGCAATTCTTTCCGCCGCTGCCATACAGATTCCTCCCGTCCTTTATCTCTACATTTATTTTATCATATTCCAAAAGAAATATTTACCTCAATCCCGCTTCCGCTTCTTCTCTGTCCGCCAGGATTTTCACTTCCGTATCCAGATGGGTGAGAATCTCGACGACTTCTTTTCGCGTGTCTGCCGTAGCATTGATGCAGCAGGTCGCCCGCCGGGGATCGATGGTGGTCAGAATGCCGAGATATTCATATCCTTCCATGATACGATTGACGTAGTTCACATCGCCCGGCGCGATTTCTATATAGACTCTGTTATCCACGGGCGCGCCTCCGAAGAATAGTATACGGCGGCAGATCCTCTTCTGTCACCATCGTCAGCTCTTCCAGCGGATGGGGCGCTGCTGCCGCCTCTTCACCGTCTTTATTCGTCAGATGCCCGATTGTGACAGGAAACACATCCCCTGCCGGAGTAAGGCACTCAACGACCTCTCCCGCTTTGAAATAGTTGCGCTGCTGCACTTTGACTGTGCCGTTTTCTTTATCCTGCTCCAGAACAAGGCCGATAAAATCATAAGGCTGCTCCGGCTGGGACTTCATATATTCCTGGGCGGAATGGTCGGGGTTCTGGAACGCGAAAGCCGTCGTGTAAGGACGATGGGATACCTTTTCCAGTTCTTCCCGCCATTCCGGACGAACGGAAAATGCCGCTCCCAATTCGTAGTACGAGTCAATCGCTTTCCGGTACGCTGCCACAACCGCCGCCACATAGTAGACGCTCTTCATGCGGCCTTCAATTTTCAGAGAAGAAACGCCCGCTTCGATAAGTTCGGGGATATGGTCGATCATACAGAGATCTTTGCTGTTAAAAATATATGTGCCGTGCTCATCTTCTTCCACGGGGAAATACTGTCCCGGACGGGACTCTTCCATCACGGAATACTTAAACCGGCATGCCTGGATGCATTCGCCCCGGTTGGACTGGCGTTTCCCGTTTGTAAAATAATTGGATAAAAGACAGCGGCCGCTCCAGGAAATACAGAGTGCCCCATGGCCGAATACTTCCAGCTCGATATCCACCCGTTTTCTGATATCCGCCATTTCTGAAAGGGATACTTCTCTGGCAAGAACGACGCGGGACGCGCCCATATCTTTCCATCTCCTGACGGTGCGCCAGTTTGCCGCGCTCGCCTGTGTGCTCACATGGATCGACAAATCAGGCGCTGCTTCACGGGCGATATCAAATACGCCGAGATCGGAAATCAGGACGGCATCCGCATGAATATCCTGTAAATATTTCAGGTATGTGTCAAGCCCTTCCAAATCTTCATTCCGGGGAATGATATTGACCGTGATATACACTTTTTTCCCCATGGAATGGGCATACTCCACAGCCTCTTTCATTTCTTCCCGGGTAAAATTGCCGCCGTACGCACGGAGACCGAAAGCTTTGCCCGCCATGTATACCGCGTCTGCCCCGTAAAGGAGCGCCATTTTCATTTTTTCCATATTTCCCGCCGGCGCGAGAAGTTCCATTTTTTCCACTTGTGTTCCTTTCTTCCCTTATTTCCTTATCTTACTTGACACCGCAAGACCGTCTCCCTCTTCATGGATGACCGTATCATAATGAGCCTCCACATATTCGAGGTATTCCCGCAGGCGTGTGACAAGCGTCCTGTACCGATGGGCCACAGGTTCCCCGCTTCGCACCAATCCGCGGAAGAGGACATTATCCGCCGCAATAACCGCGTTTTCTGATAATTTCGGCTCAATAAGTTTCAAATGGCGGAGGTACTGCCCTTTCGGCCCGTCAAGGTAAACAAAATCATACGGCCCTGCAAGCGTAGAAAGCACTTCTCCCGCGTCCCCCAAATGGCACCGGACACGCTGCTCAAATCCTGCCGCCTGCATGACGGATACAGCCCGTTCATTCCGCAGGGCATCTATTTCTATGGTATCAATTTCCGCCAGGGGAAAATGCTCTGCCAGAAGCAAGGCAGAATAGCCAATGGCCGTCCCCACTTCCAGTATTTTCTTTGGATCGGCTGCCGCCGCGGCTTCCAGCAGCAGCTTCCTCTCCGCCCTGCGTAGAATGGGAATATTCTCTTCTTCCGCTTCCCGTTCCAGTTCCTTTCTCAGATCCGCAATCATGGCCATATCAGTCGTCTGTCCCATAGATCCGGTCGATTTCCGCCTGATGTTCTTCAAGCGTCTTCGTGAAGACATGGCGGCCGTCTTTTTCCGCCACATAGTAAAGATACTCTCCGGGCGCCGCGTCAAGCACCGCACGAACGGCATCCATGCCGGGACTGCTTATGGGGCCGGGCGGAAGTCCCTGCCGTTCATATGTGTTGTAAGGCGAATCAATTTTCGTATCCGCTATGGTCAGTTCCTCTTTCTGCCTGCCCAATGCATACTGGACAGTAGCATCGATTTGAAGAGGCATCTGCTTTTCCAGACGCGCCAGAATGACAGAGGCAATCGGCACCTGATCTTCCTTTAACCGTGCTTCCCGCTCCACCATGGACGCGATGGTCATGAGGGCATGAATGGAAAGATGTCTCTCCTCCGCCCGCCTGCGCAATGCGGGCGTAAGCATTTCATCCGTTCGCCGGTACATCATGTCAGCAATCTGCCGGGCGGAGCAAGACTTCGGAATTTCATACGTATCGGCAAAAAGAAATCCTTCTCCCTTCACCTTTGCCGCCTCAGGACCGTACATGTATGGAAAAGGCGCGTAAGTTTCCGCTTCATGAAGAAAATCTCCATAGCATTCCAGCCCCGCCTTCTGAAGAACATCTGCAATCTGCGCTGCGGTAAAGCCTTCCGGCACGGTGATCTTCACCACTTCTTCTTTTCCGTTTTTCAGAACCGAAATTGTCTCCGCCACCGTCGATCCCTGCCGGAATGTATAGTACCCGCTTTTAAGCGCCTTCCCGTTTCCCGTGGCCAAAAGCATGACTCGGAAAACGGCGGCACTTCTGATAACGCCTTTCTCCTCAAGCATTTCTCCGATTTCCCGTCCCGTGGCATTCTTCGGTATTTCTACCATCACCGTTCCATCCGCCTGTCCGTGATAAAAGAAATAAAAATAGAGGAACAGGCCCGCCGCCAGCGCCGCAAAAGCAAGCACCACCCCATGCAGGTATTTCCTTTTATCTTTTATAAAAAATATTTCCTTCATAAAACCTCTCTTGCTTCAATCGTGGAAGGACAGAAACCATCGCAGCCTTCCGCTGTTTTCATGACTGGTTTATTATACCACAACTCTGAAAATAGCCGCTTTTTCTCCGCCGTGCTACAATAGGTCCATCAGCAAAGGAGGAATTCCTATGGAAATCAAAATCGGAACTGCCGGTACCGCCAGCCGGACCGTCACGGAAAAAGACACTGCCCTTGCCGTCAAAAGCGGCTCTCTGCAAGTCCTTGCCACTCCTGTTTTATCCGCCCTTATGGAAGAGGCTGCCGTCGCCGCTCTTGCGCCGTACCTGCCTTCAAAACAGACTACGGTAGGCGGTTTCATCGCCGTCCGTCACAACGCGCCCACCCCCGTGGGACAAACGATCAAAGCGACTGCCACCGTGACGGCGGTCAGAGGAAAGAAAATATCTTTCACCATCACCGCGTCTGATGAAAACGGCGCCATCGGTGAGGCGGAGCACACCCGTTTCCTTGTGGATGAAGAAGCATTCATGAGGAAATTACACAAGTAAAAAGCGTTTCAAATCAAAAGGCATGTCAAAAGACGCCCGCGGCATTCTGCGGACGTTTTTCATTGATGCTTTATTTTTTTGTATTGCTTTCCGCAGCGCGTTCCACCCCTGTCCCGTCAAAAACAGGGATAAAACTTTGGTTGGAAGATTCTTTCTGCTGGATATAGCCGTCTTCAATACCGAGCGCTTCCATGTACGCTTCCGCCTCTTCGTATTCTTCATCGGTAATCCGGCGGTTGATTTCAGGAAACTCTTCCGCTCTTCCGTGAGGCGTGTACTGCCGCATAAGGCTGAAAAGAACATCCCCTTTACGAAACGTTTCCGCCACATATTCCAAAACGCCCTTCGTGTTTTTCATCTGCCCCGGCAAAATGAGGTGTCGGATAAGGACACCCTTTTTTAATATACCGTCGGCACCAATTTCATAGGGACCTGTCTGCCGGAACATCTGCTCAATGGCAGGCATTGCCTTCTCAAAGTAATCCGGCGCACTGCTGTACCTCTCCGCCGCCGCAGCGTCGCTGTACTTCAAATCAGGAAGCCAGCACTGTATTTTCTTCCGCAGGAACGCCACGGTATGGATGCTTTCATAGCCGCCGCAGTTGTACACCACCGGAACGGGAAGCGGTTCTTTCAGACTTTGAAAAACGGCATGGGTAAAATGGGTCGGTGTCACAAGGTCGATATTGTGCGCGCCCCGGTCGATGAGTTCACGGTAAATTTCCGCCAGCCGCTCCACGGATATTTCTATCCCCCGGCGCAGTTCGGATATTTCATAATTCTGGCAATAGACGCAGGACAAGTTGCACCCTGCAAAGAAAACCGTTCCCGCGCCTCTTGTCCCGCTGATACACGGTTCTTCCCAATGATGGAGCGCCGCCCGTGATACGATGGGAAGCATGCCTGTCCGGCAGTAACCGATGGCGCCCTGTCCGTGAACGGACTCCCGCCGCGGCACACGGCATCCCCGCGGGCAGATATTACAGATACTCATTATATGTCCTTTATATAAAGCGGGCTTTCCCGCAGAATTTCCACTACCTGATTATACACCGAAAGAAGAAAATCCATTGCCCCCGCCTTGTAAAAATCTTATAATGATACATATTGTGGGGTAAAGCTGAAAGGAGAAATTTTATGGAACAGCAATCCGGTTTTTTGGACAGAATTTTTCACCTGAAGGAAAATCACACGTCCGTCAGGACAGAAATCATGGCGGGCATCACGACTTTCATGACGATGGCGTATATCCTCGCGGTCAATCCCAGCATCATGAGCGCCGCCGGCATGGATAAAGGCGCGCTTCTTACGGCGACCGCCCTTGCCGCATTCATCGGCACCATTCTCATGGCACTCTTTGCCAATTACCCCTTCGCTCTCGCTCCAGGCATGGGGCTGAATGCGTTTTTCGCTTTCACCGTCGTCGGACAGATGGGCTATTCCTGGCAGACCGCCCTTGCCGCTGTTTGTCTGGAAGGCGTGATTTTCATTATCCTGTCTCTCACCAATGTACGCGAAGCGATTTTCAACGCGATCCCCATCAACCTGAAACGGGCAGTGTCGGCAGGCATCGGCCTGTTCATTGCCTTCATCGGACTGGTTTCCGCCAATATCATCGTCGCCAATCCCGCTACGAAAGTTTCTCTTTTCTCCTTTAAAGGCGCAATTGCTGCAGGCACATTCCACACCGTGGGAGTTCCGGTTCTCCTCGCCATCCTGGGTGTGCTTTTCACAGGCATCCTCATGGTGAAAAAAGTGAGAGGAAATATTCTCTGGGGCATCCTCTTCACATGGGGTCTCGGCATCCTCTGCGAACTCACGGGGCTCTACATTCCCGATCCCGCAAAAGGAGCGTTCAGTACTCTGCCGAACCTTTCCGCAGGCATTGCTTCTTTTTCCCCTGTAAGCCTGTCCCCCATTTTCATGCAGCTTGATTTCTCAAAGGTGATGAGCCCTGATTTCTTCGTTGTCCTCTTCGCGTTCCTTTTCGTGGATATTTTTGATACCCTCGGCACCCTGGTCGGCGTTTCTTCCAAAGCAAACATGCTTGATGAGGAAGGAAAGCTGCCCCGCATCAAAGGCGCTCTCATGGCTGACGCTGTCGCCACCACCATCGGCGCGGGCCTCGGCGTTTCCACCACGACCACCTTCGTAGAAAGTGCGGCAGGCGTTTCTGAAGGCGGACGGACCGGTCTTACCGCCGTCACCGTAGCCGTTCTCTTTGCCCTCTCCCTGTTCCTTTCCCCCTTCTTCCTGGCAATTCCCGCATTTGCCACCGCGCCCGCCCTCATCATCGTGGGCTTCCTCATGTTCACCGCCGTCACGGGCATCAACTTCAGCGACCCCACCGAAGCCATTCCCGCATATATCGCCATCCTTGCCATGCCCTTCACATACAGCATCGCCGAAGGCATCTCGTTCGGCATCATCACTTACACTGTCATGAACGCCCTCACAGGAAACGGGAAAAAGATCAGTGCCCTGATGTATATCCTGACCATCCTCTTCATCGGGAAATATATCTTCCTCTGATCGAAGTATTTCATACAAATGAAACGATAAATTTTTGAAGCACCACGGACCCTTCTTATCAGATAACGGTAAGGAGGGTATTTTACATGTTATGCTCCTTGCAGGCAAATTCGTCCGCCTCGATTTTATACACCGCCACATGCGCTGCCATTCGGTCGGTAAACTCGAAATGCTTTTTATCCTGGCATTCCATGAAAATCGTAAGGATCTTTTTCTTCTCTTCCCTGTCTTTTACCACCGACACCGGCCCGCTCCCGATGATGCTGTGGTAGTACTCGGTATAATCGCAGGCTTTCTCCGCCCGTCCCATGACACCGCCGTTGTCGATTTCAAAACCGATAACAGGATTTGATTCTGCCAGTTCCCGTTTCAGTCCGGCATCAGCACCATGGAAATACACCGTAAGCTTTCCCCCTTCATAAGAGTATCCGTAGTTGACCGGCACCACAAAAACACGGCCGCCGTCCTGAAAACCCAGATGAACGATTTTGCACTCGTCCAGAACTTTTCTGATTTCCGTTTCTTCTGTAATTTCTCTGTCGTTTCTTCTCATCATAACCTCCTTATAAGAAGCTGGCGCACGCGATGCGACTGAAGGTACTCGCATGCCGAGATGGCTTCAATCGCAAAAGAGCTTCCAATGCTTACCGATGCCCTCATCACGGTAATAGATCCTTCACATTCAGGATGACGATTAACGTTTCCCTCATTATGACACCCTTTCCTCCAATCATCATTAGTACCATATAAGTATAGCAAAGAGAAATACAACATTTCCCTTGCTGCTTTCCTCATCACGGCAGCAGATTCTTCGCTGGCGCCCTGAATAACGATTAATGTTCCCCTCATTATGACGCCTTTTCCTCCAATCGTCATTCTGAATGGACACAAAAATGCTGCTTGAGAAAGTGGGAAAGCGGAACGACGAAACGGAGTGAAGAATCTATGACTCGGATGACATCTTACCGCCTTCCTCACTACAATAGCAGTCCTTCACATTTGCTTAGGATGACGCCTTACCATCCGGTGTCATTCTGAACGGGGGTAAGAATGCTGTATGAAAAAGCAGGGAAACGGCAATGTAGCACGGAGTGAAGAATCTATGACTCGGATGACATCTTACCGCTTTCCCCACCACGGTAACAGATCCTTCACATTCGTTCAGGATGACGATTAACGTTTTCTCTCATTATGACACCTTACCATGGGTGCTACTTTATCGGCAGGCCCGAGAGTGGTTAGAATCCTGACTGTACTGTCTGTTTAACGTCATTCTAAATGGGGATAAGAATGCTGTATGAAAAAGTGGGAAAGCGGAACGATGACGCGGAGTGAAGAATCTGTTACTCCGATGACATCTTACCGTAAGTGCCGCTTTTATCAAAAGACGAAAAAGCTATCAGCTTACAGATGATAGAAGCCGGCTATCCGTTTATTTCCTTTCATAAGAAAAAGACTCTTTTCGGAGTCTTTCTTTTATTTTTGTATTTTCGTTTCAGAGATCTTTTTTCTTATTTCAGGAAATTTTTCATTGATTATTTTCCCCATTTTTTCTTTTGCTTCTTTGTCGGGATGAAGGCCGTCCGCCGCAAAATTTTCCGGCATGTCTTCATACATGGCAAAGGGCGCCGCCGTATCGATATGGGTCTGCGTCCGTATCCAGCCGTTCACTTTGTCAAATTCCGCTTTCCAGTTTTCTGCCGTCGGCTGGTGGTAATATTTCAAAATCCGATCCGGGGCGATCGGGGGAATAGTAAGCAGGACAGGCTCGATGTCATTAGCCCTGCATTTTTCCTGAAGAGCTTCCAGGTCAGAAATGACCTCTTCCGCCGTTCCCCCGCTGCGCAGATTGTTTGTTCCGCCCATAATGAGAAGGTACCGTACATGGAAAGGGAGGACATCCGCATCGAACCGCCGGAGAAGGTCCTCCGTTTTATCACCGCTCCGGGACATATTTATCGTAGGAAAATCAAGATAGTACGCATAATTGTAAGGCCAATCCGCCGGACTGTAAGACATCCGCCCGCCGCCGTGGCTGATACTGTCTCCAAGAATACCGGTTTCCCAGTTTTCCGCGGGATCATTCACGATCTTTTCCGCTTCGCTCCATACGCCTACAGGCCCGCCATCTTCATCAAGACCGCGGACACGCCACCAGACCGTTCCCTGCCGCGGCAGTTCGTCAAAAAGTTCGGGGATTGTAACAATCCCCTGCGAAATGCGATGGACAGACGGTTCACAGCCGTCAGAATTTTCCGGTTCTTCATCAGTGATTTCCACTTCATAAGAAACCGCGTGGGGAATTTTCACAAAAGAATACGCCGGATAAAGAAGAACCGTACCATTCTGCTCATGGTATTTCACGCGGATCTTCGGCGCGTACCGTTCCATTTCCTGCGCGGCCTTTTCCATCGGCACAGGCTCCGAATAGGCGGAAATGCTCTGCCCGTCCAGACCGATGGCTTTTACCTGGCAGCAGAGGATCCCCGGTCCGTCATAGCTGTCTGTAATTTCTTTTTCAATCATCACACTGTCACGGAAAACATGGCCGTCTTCATAAATCGGCGGGCGCATTTCTTTCCGTCCGAAATGCTGTGTTACAGGCACGATGCGGAAAGAATACCACACCGCGTCCGGATTCGCCGGCCAGCGGACAAAAAGCAGTTCCGGAGAAGCATCCGCCCTGGCAGCGGTCCACATAAAAGCAAAAAAGAAAAGAGAAATAAAAATCCTCTTCATCACAGTCCCCTTTCATTAAACCATGAAAGAAGTATAAGGGATGGAAGAAGAAATAACAAGGAAAAGAAATTTGCCCGTCAAAAAAGAGCCCCCGCAGAGGAAACTCTTATCTGCCATAAAAGAAAAACACTCGCTGCCGGCAACAGGAATGTTCTCTTTCTTCCCTTTTCTATTTTTATGCTTTTGCGGTTTTCGCCTTTCGTGATCTTTTGGCCTTCCGATTTACCGTTTCTTCCGCTTCTTTCACACCGGCCGCTTCCGTTTTTCCTGTGCGCTTTCTTTTCGGCTTTTCTTCAGCGGGCTTTTCTTCTGCCGGTTTTCCGGATTTTATTTTCCCTTTTTCAGATCCGGCCGTTTTAACTTTTGTTTTCTGTTTTGCCTTTTCTCTTCTCAGGCGTTTTTCATACAGGTGGTATAGTTTATCCGCCAGACCGGCAATGATTTCTTCCCCTTCCACCAGATCCTTCCAGTAATTCGGAAGAAAATCTGCACCAAAGCGGACGCCTTCTATGGCTCCTGTCAGCGCTGCCGTAATCGGGCTGTTTCCGTTATGGTTCGCCGCGGCGATGATCGCATCTACAGGATCATCCACGGCAAGGGCAGCATATACGGCTATCGCCAGAGCTTCATCTGCCTGATCGCCGCTTCCCAGAGAATGGATACTGTCGATGTATGCCCAGACATTCCCCTTTCCGGCAGGCTGGTCGTTAGCCTGCTGCTGCGCTGCAGAAAGAAGTGTGGTAATGCTGTCGGTCCGATGGGTTTTATTCAAAAGCCCGTGAATCCGTTCAATAGCCTTGGGAAGCGTCATCCCGTCAGCAAGGCAGGCAATCAGTGCCGATACCGCCCCTGCCGCATAGTAGGCGACAGGAGTCGAATGGGAAAAAGCCGCCGCCCTCACGCCGGCATTAAAAGCTGTCTTACTGTCGCCGGCATAAAGGAGCCCGATAGGTACCACTCTTGTCAGCGCGCCGCCGCCTTTGCTTTCATTTACCTTATTTTTCGTTGTCCCCATCGTTTCCCCGGAAAACGCATTCAAAAGACCTTCTTCCGGTTTACGGCGGGCATGCATGAATTTTTCCCGCACAAGGCAGATCTCCCGTTCATGAGGCTGCCGTCTCATCCATGTACGCTGCCCGCGCCGCGGTTCCTCCCCCGTCTGGCTGTAAAACCAGCGCATATAACCGCGGTACAGCCCTTCTGCTTCTTCCAATTTCTTTGCATCTGTCCACAGAAGTCCGTCTACCGTGGCCAGTTCCATCTGCGTATTTCCCGTCACCGGCGCCAGATTTCTGCACTGCCCGTTCCGCACAAGCGTACGCAGGCCAAAGGGCCCGTACTTGTGCTGAATACGACAGACAGAAAGCTCCTGCAAAGGGTACCCCAGAGCATCTCCGCAGGCGCCGCCAATCATCGCGCCGCGGAACATTTCTATCTCCGTCATCTATCCTCCCTCAATCCCGCAAAACCTGATTCCAAATAAAAACACGACCAAAGAAATACGAAAACGGTTCTCCGCATTTCCAATATATAAAGAGGGAACTGCAAAAATTTCCGTAAACCCCAAAAATTCACAGAAACACTGCTGAAAAACAAAAAATAACCGTTTTATATTTATGTATATTGTATCATAATTCACTGCTTTAATCATCTAAAGATACTTCTTTGGAAGGAAAAACGTCCTTTTTCCGTTTCATTTTTTCTGCCGTGGTTAACTTTCTTTTTTCCGCTCCATCCATTAAAATGTAAATGTACTTTATTTTAAAGAAAACGAGGTCACTATGAAAAGAATATTAATCTCATTATCCGCAGCACTCCTTCTTTCTTCCGGCATTTCCCAGGCAGCGGTTCCGCAGGGAGGATATTTCCTTGACAAGAACGGCGTTCCGCTCACAGAAGAAATGCAGACAAAGCCAAGTCTGAAAAGCAATCCCATGCTTCCTCAGAGCGGTGCCGTCCATGCCGCCATGGAATCCCTTCCTCATTCTTCCGCCACAGTCATCCGGATGACCGTCACGGAAGACGGGATCCCCACCGATGCCGTTGTCACCCAAAGCGCAGGATCCGTCGTTCTTGACGAATATGCCATGAGATGCGTAGAAGGCTGGCGCTTCAACCCCGCCAAACTGGGAGACAAGCCGGTGAGCGCTGCCGTATCCATTCCTGTGCGCTTCCTTTCCATGATGATTTCCACACCTGCTGCTCCGTCCGACCGCCCGATGAAGAAGGCGTCTGCCGAAGTGAAAGAAGCCATAGAAAGAAACAACCACCCTGTGATCCGTGTTTCCGTCTACATCACGGCGAATGGAAAAACTGACGGCAAACCGAAAGCAGATAACGATGGAAATCTGCCGGGCAGTGATTTCAAAATCCTTTCCGGGTATGCGGAAAATTCCGTAAAAGAATGGAGCTTCACACCGGCCGTGAATCCTGACGGAGAACCCATTCCCCAGGAATTGATTGTCCCGGTGCAGTTATAATATTTCTTTATATCCTATTTCAAAATCATATTCCGTTTTAAAATAAACCCCTTTTGCCGGACGAAGCATTGTCAAAAGGGGTTTTCACTGCAATAAAAAAATCCGCCGGTCTTTCGACTGATGGAAAATGGTGCGAGCGAAGGGACTCGAACCCTTATGCGCAAGGCGCAGGATCCTAAATCCTGTGCGTCTACCAATTCCGCCACGCTCGCATATTTTCTTATTATAGTTTGTAACGGAAACAGGGTCAAGAAAAGACCGGTAAAAAACCTTCCCCGCAAAAACAGAGAAGGCATCCTGCAAAAAAATTACTTTGTTTCATCAAGAACAGCTGTGCAGTGTGGACAGCGGGTCGCATCATCGGCAATGGGTTCTTTGCAGAACTGACAGGTGCGCGCCGGTGCGGCTTCTTCTTTCGGAAAAACCCTGTTCATCTGGCGGACCACAAGGAAAATCACGAAAGCGATGATCAGGAAATCAATGATTGTATTAAGAAACTGTCCGTAAGCGATGACAGGCACGTTCATTTCTTTGGCTTCCGCCAGTGTAGCCACCGGTGTTTTTCCCAGATTGATAAACCGATTTGAGAAATCAACACCGCCCATAATCATTCCGATGGGAGGCATGATGATATTTTCCACCAGGGAAGATATGATCTTTCCGAAAGCGCCGCCGATAACGACGCCGACTGCCATATCGACCACATTGCCCCTGACAGCAAAATCCCTGAATTCTTTCATCATGCCCATCTTATTTCTCCTTTTCATTCGCAAATATATTAATTTTTTATACTATAGCACATCCTCATCTGCATTTCTACATATTTCTATATAGCTTTATAAAATTTCCGTGCTTCGATTGTTAATCTCCTGTCACTTCCTTGCTTGACAAATAATCGCCATCAAGATACAATAGAAGCGTAAACAGAAGAGACAGCCATTGGCCGTGGCGTTTCTGCTCATTGTTGCTTCTTACACAACCTCTATGAAAAGCTTCCTTTCACCGGGAAGCTTTTTTCGTACTGCAAAAGAGAGAAACCGCCCGGGTTCCCCTCTCCTTTCATCATAGATACGGATTCTTCACTGCGCAGAATAACGCTTAACAGTTCCGCCGCGCCTGCAGCATACCTGCCCTCAACCGTAAAAAGAATCTGTATTTTCCTATTTCCGTATTTTCTGATCGGGGGAAACATCCCGATTGCTCATATGCCGGCATCCATCCGCTAAAAAACAGCGGATAAGCACCCGCTGCCTTTCTGATAACCGTTTTATTCCTTAATGAATGTATTTCCTGTCACTACAGGAACAGAGCGATCCTGCCGGACCATTTCTCCTCCCAGCGGATCGATGGCAGACGATACGGTAAGCATCGTGCAGAATGCCCCCCACACAAGAAGAACCGCCTTGCTCTCCTTCAATTCCGCCGTCATCCTTCCGAAGAATCTTTTCATCGGCAGCCTGCTCCCTGCTGCGCCTCTTCTTTCTGATTCTGCCGGTGTATAATGATTGGCTGCTGTCATGAACTTCATCTCCTTTATCATCCGCTCTTGTACCATTTCCTTTTCTTGGCCTCATTATACCCACACGGGTATCTACATTCAATAATCATTTGCAAAATAAAGTCCATTAATGGACAATTCGCGCAGATTGTACATTGAATGGCAAAATCAGCCATATACCTGCACAATAAAAAACTCACAGCAGATCCGTGTCAAATCTCCATACACGAAGAGGCTGCCATGAGCTGTAAAAATTTCCGGCCGGAAAAATAAGATGAAACTTCATCCCGGCAAGAACATTTCCTTTCTGTTTTTCACTTATTTCCCTTGTCCGTACGTCGCATTCGGGCCGTGCTTTCTTTGGTAGTGCTCATCAAGGATGTATGCGGGAAGCGAGGCCGAAGGGTTCAATAATTTTGTTTTCAGCGCCATTTCCGCCGCCGTCTCCATGACGACCGCATGGTACACAGCATCCGCCGCGTTTTTCCCCCAGGCAAAAGGCCCGTGGTTCCGTACAAGGGCACCGGGCACGGCAAGCGGCTCGTATCCGCGGCATCGCACAGTTTCTATAATGACGGCACCCGTATTTTTCTCATAAGCGCTTTTCGTTTCTTCTTCCGTAAGCGCCCTTGTGCAGGGGATATCCCCATAAAAATAATCCGCATGGGTCGTACCGAGAGCAGGAATATCGAGTCCCGCCTGGGCAAAAGCTGCGGCATTGACGGAATGGGTATGCGCTACACCGCCAATTTCAGGAAACGCGCGGTACAGCGCCAGGTGGGTCTCCGTATCGGAAGATGGTTTCCATTTCCCTTCCACTGTTTCTCCCGTCTCCACATCGACTGCTACCATGTCGCCCGCTGTCATGCTCTCATAAGGCACACCTGACGGTTTGATGACCATAAGGCCTTTCTCCCGGTCGATACCGCTCACATTCCCCCATGTATAGATCACGGCACCCCGTTTCACAAGTTCCAGATTGGCGGCGCACACCGCTTCTTTTAATGTCTCCAGCATAGAACCCTCCTGCTTTTTCTTTTTTAATAACAGTACAAAACCACACCCTGTTATTTTATTGATTTACGCTTTATGGTTTTTATCAATTCTCCTATAAATTTCTCTCCGCCGCTTCGGATGATGATTAATATTCCCCTCATCATGACGCCTTTTCCCCCAATCGTCATTCTGAATGGACGCAAGAATGCTGTTCGAGAAAAACGGGAAACAACAACATGACACCGAGTGAAGAATCTATGACTCTGATGACAGCTTACGGCTTTCCTCACCACGGGTATAGATCCTTCACGTTCGCTTCGGATGACGTTTAACGTTTCCCTCACTACAACAGCAAATCCTTTGCTGTTGTTTCGTATGACACCTAATGGAAATCATATGCTTCGGCTTTTAACTCACAGCTAATAGCTAACAGCTAATGGCTAACAGCTTATAGCTGACAGCTCACAACTGATAGCTTTTATCTTCTTACCGCTTTCCTCACCACGGGTATAGATCCTTCACATTCGCTTCGGATGACGTTTAACGTTTCCCTCACTACAACAGCAAATCCTTTGCTGTTGTTTCGTATGACACCTAATGGAAATCATATGCTTCGGCTTTTAACTCACAGCTAACGGTTAACAGCTCACAGCTAACGGCTAACAGCTTATAGCTGACAGCTGACAGCTCCCCGCTTACACTCTCCGATTTCCATCTTCCGATGATTTCCCAAAAATATATGCCGCTGCGCCTTCCGCCATTTTTACCCCCTGATGAGCCGCGCCTTCTACGATTTCCAGTTTCCAGCGGAAAGGAACCTTGAGCTCCTCCGCTTTTGCTTTGCATTGTCGGAAATAATTCGTACACCGTTCCATTCGGTTCATCCCCTGGGCGTCCGCTTCGGGCGTATCGCGGAACGGCGGTTTCCGCTCCACATCCTTTTCACCCATGAAGAGAATGACCGGCTCTGCAAACGCTTCCCCCAGTTCCTCATCAGTAATCCCCACATTCTTTATGCCGTAAGGATAATCAATATCCCTGTCAGGCATGGTAAACCAGCCGGAATTGGCCACGGCGATTACATCCACATTTTTCTTTCCTCCGAGGAGCGCCCATCGATGGACAAACTGCCCGCCTGCAGAATGGCCGAAAAGAATGATTTCCCCTGTTGCCTGCGTGCGGTTTTTCACTTCTGCCACGATCTGGTCCGCCGCGGAGAACGTCCGCTCTTCTTTTTCACGGATATGTCCGTCTGCATCCATGATGCCGCCTTCCTGATACCATTCCGCGCCGGGATACTTCCTTTCCGTCAACTCCGGACAGACGATCAGCATATTTCTTTCCTCCGCCAGCTTCCGGAGAGCTTTGCAATATTCCGCGCCAGCCCTGCCAAAGCCATGGAATGCAATAAAGACGGCATCCTTTTCCGTCCAACTGCCGGGGCGATAGTAGTACAGGCAAAGAGCATCCTGATTCACCCCTGTCCGTTCCCTGATGCAGGACATACTTTCTCCCGCCGGAATGGGGCGTACCGCCATTTCCTTTTTCCTTTTCGGCAGAAGCCACACAGCAGCAGCCGCAGCAGCGACAGCGGTGAGTGCTTTGAAAACTTTATTTCCCATCATTTCTCCTCATCCATTATTTCTATCATTTTTATGAAATCCTTTTCTATCGGCATTATACCACAGGGTTCTTCTTTTCAATTTCCCATATCTTTCTACCGGTCTTCATCAAATTTTATTGCCGTCTCTCCGCCGGGACTGTATATTCTCCCTTTGGTACTCTCCTATAAAAATTATATGTAACCTTATTTCTTCGTTCAGCCCTTCTTTTAAAATGACTTCAAGTTATCGTTTTGTATCTTGGAATATATTTTACTCATTACTCCGGAGTCATTTTCCTGTTTATTCTCTATTAATTGTATTGTTTCTCTTTTCAGAAATTGCTCTTTATTTGTGTATACTTATTTCATAAGAGCCCCCGCCCGCAAGGAGCCTCAGCGCTTTTTATATTGTTGTACGGCGGCCGGCATGATACAATCAGAAAGAGAAATGCGGACAAGATCAGACTGCATTTATTTTATTGGGGAAATGTAAGGAGGTTTTTCAATCATGAAAAAGAAATTGGCTGTGCTCGCCGCAGCGGCAGTCGCTGCAGGTATCCTTCTCGGCGGATGCGGCGGTTCCAAGGGCAGCGACACGAAAAGCAGTTCTGCCGCCTGGAAACCGGAAAAAGACGTAAAGATTATTGTCGCTTATAAAGCCGGTTCCGGTACGGATACAGGCGCGCGTCTGCTGGCCAACAGTGCCAAGAAGTATGTAGGCCAGACCCTGGTCATCGAAAACAAACCCGGGGCTGACGGAAAAATCGGCTGGACGGAACTCGCCAAAGCCAAACCGGACGGATACACACTGGGATTCATCAATCTGCCGACCTACACCACGCTCGCTTCCCAGAAGGGCACTGCCTTTGATGAAAAGTCCATTATCCCGATTGCGAACCACCTGACGGAAACCGCTGTCGTTGTTGTCAAAAAAGACGCAAAATGGAAGGATCTTAAGGAACTCGTTGCAGACGCACAGGCGAACCCGGGACAGCTGAAAGCTTCCACCAACGGTGTACAGGCGTCCAACCATACCTCCGCTCAGCTTCTCGCCCAGTCCGCGAAATTTGAATACAATGCCGTTCCTTACGGTGGTACCGCTGACCAGCTCCTTGCTCTCCGCCAGGGCGAAGTAGATTTCTCCTGTGCCAAAGTCGCCGACGTCATCAAACTGATTAACGGTGAAAATGCCGAACTCCGTGTCCTCGGCGTATTTGATGAAAAGCGCGACCCCCAGCTGCCTGACGTTCCGACACTCGGCGAACTCGGCTACTATAATAAATGGTACGGCTCCGCCCGCGCTATTGTCGCCCCGAAAGGCACCCCTGAAAATATAATTAAATTCTATGAAGACGCTTTCAAAAAGACCATGGAAGACAAAGATGTTGTGGAAGCCCACAAGAAAGCCGGCATGGTTCTCGATTATAAGGACAGCAAAGATCTGGGCAGGCTCATTGATGAGCAGCTCGCTTTCTGCAAAGATGTAGTCAGCAAACTGTACGAAAAGAAATAACAGTGCAAGTGCTGCATGAAACAGAGGAAATCACGCATTTCCCTCTAAGCGTCACCGCGTTTCATTAGACATAAAACCTGCTTCTTTTCCAAGGGGCAGGTTTGTCCGTTCTGACCAGTTTGAAACCGCGGAGGTTCTCTTTAAGGAGTATTATATGAAAAAATCAGATATTTATATCTGCGGATTCATGTATCTTTTCTCATTTTTCTTTTTATATCTGACACTGGACTTTCCCGAACCGGCAAGACACTATCCGTACTTTGTCATCGGGCTGCTCCTTCTTCTGACGACGGTCCGCATGAGCCATCTGTTCCGCGATTACAGAAGAGAACACAAAGTCATCAATGACAGCGCCGAAGTATTTGACGGCTTTCTTCCGAAACAGTTCTGGGTCATGTTTGCCGCTTTCCTCCTGTTCTTTCTCCTGATGTACCTCTTCGGCTTCTACATCGCCTCCATTGTGTACATCTTCATCTGCCTCCGCTTCTTCAGGATAAAAATGAAATACATTTTTCTCGTCCTAATCTGCATGGCCGCCCTCATCTACGGTACATTCGATGTATTCCTCAATGTACCCCTGCCTGACGGGATCATTATGGAAGAATTCTTATAACCGGAGAAAATACCATGGATGCAAATACATTCGGACTCATGTCGGCAGGTTTTGCCAATGCCCTCATGCCGTCCAATCTAATCATGATGATTATCGGCGTCACCATCGGAATCGTTGTCGGCTGTATGCCGGGCCTTTCCGCCGCCATGGGCGTAGCGCTCCTTCTGCCGCTTACCTTCGGCATGGCTCCCGAAACGGGGCTGATCATGCTCGGCGGAATTTACTGCGGCGCCATCTTCGGCGGTTCTATTTCCGCCATCCTGATCCATACCCCCGGCACGCCCGCTTCCGCGGCAACGGCGCTCGACGGGTATGAACTTACCAAACAGGGAAAAGCCGGCAAAGCGCTCGGCACGGCATGCATCGCTTCCTTCTTCGGCGGACTCCTTTCCTGTATTTCCCTTTACTTCTTTGCCCCCATGCTTGCCGAACTGGCCATGAAATTCGGAAGCCCTGAATATTTCTGGCTTGCCCTCTTCGGGCTCACCATCATTGCGGGCGTTACCACGGGCTCCATGGTGAAAGGGCTTATGAGCGGCGCCTTCGGCCTCATTCTTTCCACCATCGGCATGGATCCCATGGAAGGCACGGAACGGTTCATGTTCGGCATCGACGAACTGTACAACGGCATCAACGTCACCTGTGCCCTCATCGGTCTCTTTTCCCTTTCCCAGGTCTTCATTCTCGCAGAAAAAGCGATTAAGGAAAGAGGAAGCATCGTTAAATTCCACGACTCCGTCATGCTGAAATTCCATGAGCTGAAACAAATCGGGCCGACCGTTATCCGCTCCTGGCTCATCGGGAACATCATCGGTATCCTCCCCGGCGCGGGCGCTTCCATTGCCTGCTTCCTAGGTTACAATACGGCCAAACAGTTCTCCAAAAAGCCGGAAGATTTCGGCCGCGGCTCCATTGAAGGCGTCGCCGGTTCGGAAGCGGCAAACAACGCTGTTACCGGCGGCTCCCTCATTCCCACACTGACACTGGGCATTCCGGGAGAATCAGTGACCGCCGTACTCATGGGCGGCCTCATCATCCAGGGTCTCCAGCCGGGCCCGGAGCTTTTCACCAAGTACGCTCCCATGACATACACCTTCTTTGCGGGGTTCGTCATTGTCCAGTTCTTCATGCTCCTTATCGGCCTAGGCGGATGCCGCATATTTGCCCATATTTCCAAATTGTCCGACGCCGTTCTCATTCCCTGCATCTTTGTCCTCTGCGTTGTCGGCTCCTTTGCCATCAACAACAGCTTTGTCGACGTAGTTATCATGTTCATCTTCGGCATTATGGGCTACCTGATGAGAAAGCTGGGATTAAATACGGCAGCCGTCGTCCTCGCCCTTATTTTAGGGCCGATCGGCGAAAGAGGCCTCCGCAGAAGCCTGACTCTTTCGGGCAATGATATCACCATTCTGTTCTCCACCCCCATCTGCTGGGTACTCATCACCCTCTGCATCCTTTCCTCTTTCTCCCCGCTTCTCATGGACTGGCTGAAAAAAGGAAAACAGGCAATCAAAGGGAAATAAAAGAAATACCCCTTCATACATTTCCCACGCAAAAACGGATCCGCGCCATATGTGCAGATCCGTTTTACTATGCATTGAAATAATTTCACCCGCAGTTCCGGAAATGCGCCTCTCCTCCGAGAACGGATGAAAAGCCGACAGCCCTTCGTCTCCTTCCATTCAGAATGACATCTTACGGTTTTCCTCACCACGGTAATAGATCCTTCGCTATCGCTCAGGATGACACCTTACCATCTCCCTCACTACGGCAGCAAATTCTTCGCTGGCGCTCACACGAGGACGCTTAACGTTTCCCGTCATAGTGACTCTTTCCTTCAATCGTCATTCTGAACGGAGGCAAAAATGCTGTTCGAGAAAGACGGGAAACGGGATAGTGACACGGAGTGAAGAATCTATTACCTTGAATGACATCTTACGGTTTTCCTCGCCACGATAACAGATCCTTCGCTATCGCTCGGGATGACGCCTTACCATCTCCCTCACTACGGCAGCAAATCCTTCGCTGACGCTCAGAATGACGTCTTGCCATCCGCCGTCATTCAGCACCGTGAGCTGCCAGCTGACAGCTCACAGCTAACGGCTCACAGCTATCAGCCATCATTCCCTTTCCGAAAGATTAGGGTTATTTATAAAAATAGCGGCAAAAGCATTCAGTTTTTATATTTTTCCATGTATAATAAAGTACAAACAGAAGGAAGCGCTGACCATTTGTATTGGTGCAGTTTTTATCTTCCCGTAAGGAAAACCGCGGAGTTAGAAAATTTCGTTTTTTCGACAAGGTAAATAAAAAACGCGCCGCCGTGAAAGCGGAAAGTCCTGCGCTTTCTTTTTATAGTTGCCCGACTGCGGGCATGAAACAACTGCGGCATCGCCGCTTCTATACTCCCCTGAAAGGTCGTGTTCGGGACATGAAAGAATTGGTCCGTCTGGAGGGAATCACCAAGGCTTACGGTGATCATGTCATTATCCCCCCGCTCTCACTCTCTATCCATGATGGCGAGTTTTTAACTTTATTAGGTCCCTCAGGCTGCGGAAAGACGACTCTTCTCCGTATGCTTGCAGGACTGGACACTCCGACAAAAGGAAAAATCATCCTTGACGGACAGGATATCACGAATCTCCCCCCTTACAAAAGGGACGTGAATATGGTATTCCAGAATTATGCTTTGTTCCCCCATATGACAGCAGAGGAAAATATCGGTTTTGGCCTGCGCATGAAAGGTGTCGGCAGGGAAGAAGCCGCAAAACGCACACAGAAACTGCTGAAACTGATCCAGCTGGAAGATCTCCGCAGCCGGTATCCTTCGCAGATGTCGGGAGGGCAGCAGCAGCGTGTCGCCGTGGCCCGTGCCCTTGTAAATAATCCGAAAATGCTTCTTTTAGACGAACCTCTCGGCGCTCTTGATTACCAGCTCCGCAAAACGCTCCAGATCGAGCTGAAAGACCTGCAGGAAGAACTTGGCCTTACTTTCGTATTCGTCACCCACGATCAGGAAGAAGCCCTCACCATGAGCGACCGCATCGTTATCATGGACAAGGGGGAAATCCAGCAGGACGATGATCCCAATACGATTTACCATTATCCAAAAACAAAATTTGTCGCCGGCTTCATCGGAGAAAGCAATTTTTTTGATAACGGGAAGGAAATTCTTGTCCTCCGCCCTGAAAAGCTGAATCTCTGCGGCGGAAAAGATGGCGATGATTCCCATCCCGCGCCGCGCTTCTTCGGCACGGTGGAGGATGTGATTTTTTATGGCACCATTGATAAAGTATTCATCCGTCTTGACGGCACGGGCCAGGAAGTCCTCGCCTACCAGTACTTTGATGACGTCCACCGTTGGCAGATTAACGACCATGTAGGCATCTGGTGGTATGAAAAAGACGAGGTCAGAGTAGAACGATGAAAAGAAACGGAAAATATCTGCTCGTCCCGTCCATGGTCTGGCTGGCTGTTTTCTTTGTCATCCCCATGCTCATCGTGGTGGCGGTTTCCTTTGCTTCCCGCACGGCATACGGACAGATCGTTTTTGGCTGGACTTTCCAAAACTATGCAAGATTTTTGGATCCTCTTTATATTTCCATTTTTGGACGGACAATTTTCATAGCCGTCGTAACCACGGTATGTACCATCCTTATGGGCTATCCGCTGGCATACTGCATCGCCCGGCTCCCCCGCCGTCTGCGGCAGAAAGGGCTGATCCTCTGTATGATTCCTTTCTGGATCAATTTCCTTATCCGCTCCTATGCGTGGGTGATCATTCTCCGCAGCCAGGGCGTACTGAATACGATTCTGATGAAGCTGGAAGTTATTTCCCAGCCGATCCAATTTCTGTATAATGAAGGCGCCGTCATGCTGGGCATGGTATACGCCCTTCTTCCTTTCATGATCCTCCCCGTTTACGTCTCCATTGAACAGCTCGACCGCAGGCTTTTAGAAGCAGCCGCCGATCTGGGCGCTTCCCCCGTGACAGCATTCCGAAAAATCACCCTGCCTCTGACGATGCCCGGCATCGCGGCAGGAACGGTATTGGTCTTCATTTCTTCCCTCGGCATGTTCGTCGTCCCCGATGTCATGGGCGGGGCGAAAGCGGCTCTCGTGGGCAATGTCATACAGAACCAGTTCCTCTCCGCCCGTGACTGGCCTTTCGGCTCGGCACTGTCCATCGTGCTTGCCCTGCTTTCCCTCATTCTCATTTTCCTCTATTATCGGGTAATTCGGGCGCAGAAAGGAGACAGCAATGCAGAAAACATGGCGTAGCCATCTCCTTGTTTCTTACGCTTTGGCGGTGCTGGCTTTCCTTTATCTGCCTATCCTTATCCTGGCGCTGTATTCCTTCAATGACTCCCGCATGAATGCTGTGTGGGCAGGCTTCACGTTCAAATGGTACGCCCAGCTTTTTAATAACCGCCATGTGGCGGAGGCGCTCGCCAATACGCTCGTCATCGGATTCATTTCCACGGCGGTGTCCACCATTCTCGGTACGACCGCGGCGCTCGCCCTTCACAAATACCGTTATAAATGGAAGGGACTCCTGAACGGCCTTATCTATCTTCCTATCCTCATTCCCGAAATTGTCATGGGACTTTCCCTTCTCGTCCTCTTTTCTCAGATCCATTTATCGCTGGGACGGACAAGCATCATCCTCGCCCACATCACCTTCTGCCTGTCTTTCGTAGTCATCACGGTGGGGGCGCGGCTTGATGGGCTGAAACAGGAATACGAAGAAGCCGCCGGCGATTTGTATGCCCGTCCGTGGCAGTGCTTCCGCTACATCACGCTTCCCCTCATCATGCCGGGAATCACTGCGGGCGCGCTCATCGCTTTCACACTGTCCATCGATGACTTCATCATCAGCTTCTTCGCAGCCGGACCGAATTCGACAACTCTCCCGCTTTACATCTACGCCATGGTGAAGCGAGGGATTTCTCCGGAAATCAATGCCCTTTCCACCCTCATGATCGCCGCTGAAATCGCGCTCGTCCTTCTGGCGGATTTTTTTCAGATCCGGCAGGCGGGAACCGGCAGAAAAAAAGAACTGCCCGATGACCGGCAGTAAACAGCTTCTCTTTTCTCATGATCCGCCGCCCCAAAGTATTCCTTGATTGTCTTAGACAGGAGTTCTCATGGATATCAATTTCCTTTTATTTGAGCAGTTTGAAACACTGGATCTCTTCGGTCCGGTCGAAATATGCGGCCGCCATCCCGATTTCCAACTTCACTATATCTCACAAAATGGCGGCCTTGTCACGAGCGCGCAGGGTGTAAGGATTGACACGAAAAGCCAACAGGATATGAATGTATCGGGTGTGCTTGTCATTCCCGGCGGCGCCGGTACACGCACACTGATTAAGGATACACCTTTTTTGAAAAATTTACGCCGTCTCTCGGAGGAAGCTGCTTTCGTCCTGTCCGTCTGTACCGGTTCCGCCCTTCTTGCCCGATGCGGGGCCCTCGAAGAAAAAAGGGCTACCTCCAATAAAAGAGCTTTCGACTGGGTCGTTTCCACATCCGATAAAGTCCATTGGATAAGAAAAGCACGCTGGGTGCACGACGGAAAATTTTATACCTCTTCCGGCATTTCTGCAGGAATGGACATGACGCTCGGCTTTATCCGCGACCGTTTCGGCGCAAATGCGGCAGAACGTATCGCCTGCCGTATGGAATACATATGGAACAAAGACCCTGATATTGATTTCTTTGGTACATAAGAACCATCCTATGCTCAATCCCCTACATCCCCATTATACCGAACCGATTTTCGTTTTCCCTGAAGGAGATTTCTTATGAAAAAATTCTTTTCCCTTTTCCTCGCAGGCGCATGCCTTGCCGCTGCCGGCTGCGGATCAGCCCCCGACGGTAATATAAAAAGCGGGGAAGACACACAAGTCCTGAACCTGTACAGCTGGGCGGACAATTTTTCTCCCGACGTCCTTTCGGATTTCGAAAAGAAATACAACTGCAAGATCAACTACGACGTTTTCGCAAACAATGAAGAACTCCTCGCAAAAATACAGGCAGGCGGTTCGGAGTATGATGTCATCCAGCCGTCAGACTACATGGTCGCCACCATGATCAAGCTGGATCTCCTCGAAAAACTGGATAAAAGCAAAATAAAGAATACGGAAAATATGCTTCCCGCCCTGCAGAATCCTCCCTATGACCCTTCAGGCGATTATTCTGTCGTCTATACCTGGGGCGTCACAGGCATTGCTTACAACACAAAATACATCAAAGATACGCCCCGCTCATGGAATGATTTGTGGAAAGACGAATACAAAGGCCGTGTCATCCTGCTCAATGACAACCGTGAAGTCATCGGCATGGGACTCAAAAAAGACGGGCATTCCGTAAACTCGAAAGATCCAAACGAAGTCACACAGGCCGTTGACCATCTCCACAAATTGATTCCCAACCTTCTCGCCTTTGACACCGACACCATCAAGCAGAAATTCATCGCCGAAGAAGCCTGGATCGGCACCATGTGGTCCGGCGATGCTTCTTTTACCCACAAGGATAATCCAGACATTGCTTTCATTATTCCCAAAGAAGGCGCCGTCATATGGGCGGACACCTTTGCCATCCCCAAAGGAGCGAAACACAAAGAACTGGCGGAAGCTTTCATCAATTACCTCTATGATCCGCAGGTCAGCGCGAAAAATTACGAATACATCGGCTACAACGACCCCAACGCCAAAGCGGAAACCTATCATTCCGAAGAATATAACAGAGATCCCATGCTGAAAGCCGCCCGCGACTACATTTCCCGCGGTGAATGGATCGAAGACATCGGAGAAGCCCTCACCATGTACGACAGGGCATGGACAGAACTGAAAATAGGGAAATAGAAATAAGAGCCACAAAAGCAAAAGACGGTTGCACTGACCGTCTTTTTTGCTCCGAATCCTGCCGGTTCGGATTAAATACTTTACGAGGATACTCGCTCGCCGGAATGATTCAAATCGTAAAAGAATATTTAGCCTGTAGCTGACAGCTCACAGCTAACAGCTAATAGCTATTCCCCTTCTTGCCGCTTTCCTCACCACGGTAATAGATCCTTCACATTCGTTCAGGATGACGCTTTACTGTCCGTCATCACTCAGAACGGGGGCAGAAAAAGAATCTTCATTCTATTCTTTTGCGTCATTCCCCCAAACCAGTATCCTCCGTCCGGCTTCGCCGGCCACCTCCTTATAAACAAGGAGGCTTACCCAATCCCTATTCTTCCCGTTAGAATCCCTTTCCTTAACACTGTAACAAATCCTTTGTTGTCGCTTTGAATGACGCCTTACTGATTCCCTACCATGGGTGCAGATCCTTCATATCCGCTTAGTATGACGATTAACGTTTCCCTCATTATGACGCCCTTCCCTCCAATCGTCATTCTGAGCGGAGACAAGAATGCCTTGTGGGAAAGACGGGAAACGGGACAGTGACACAGAGTGAAGAATCTATTACCCTGGATGACGCCTTACCGTCAATACCGCTTTTACACAAGGATCATGGAACCTGCCGCCAGGAGGAGCCCGTAGGTCAGGCGGTTGAACATCTGCTGGTTGATCATGCTGTGGATTTTATTTCCCAGATAGACTGCAATGACAAGAGGAATCACGCCGATGCCCAGAAGTTCAAAAAATTCCGTATTGTACAACCCCTTTTCATAATCTGTAAACATGAGGACAAGGTTCAGCACGGTCCAGACGGAAGCCACATTGGCACGGAAAGAATTTTTATCCCGGAAGGCCGACGCCAGGTAAACGACCAGGAGCGCGCCGCCGGAAGCAAACATGCCGTGGATGATGCCCGCGCCAAGAAGGACAGGAATGGCAACCCAGACAGGAAGGGATGCACCGGACGGTTTCAGGAGAAGATTTTTGAGCGCCACGCCGACAATGAGAAGTCCGTACACTGGCACAAGAATGCGGGCGTCCACAATATTGTAGAGATAAATACCGGCCGCCATGCCGATAAGCATGAAGAGAATGATGCGTCCCAGTTCTTTTTTATTGATGTACTCTCTGTTTTTAACCATAAGGTATACGCAGACCAGCCAGCAGATCACATTGATGACCGCTTTGGCCATGTCCGGCCCGTAGAGCAGGATTGTCGGCGGAATAGAGAGCATGACACCGGCAAATCCGGTGAGTGCCTGTACGATATTCGATATGAAGACGGCTGCCATGAAGAGACTCATTTTTATAAATACAGGAAGCCCCATAAGTTCCAAAATAATCACGCTTTCTATATACAAGTAAATTCATATTTATCGATTTTCTTCATTATAGTCTCCCTTTTTCCTTTTGTACAGCTGTTTTCTAAACGGATATCCATGAATGCATTTAAGTCATTTTGAAGTATGTAAATGCGTTTGCAGCATAATTGATTACATAAACTTTCTTCTTCTACTTAATTCACTTAAAATACATAGATTTCACCCTTAGAAATTGATAATTTATACTTGCTTTACTATAATAATTATGAGTTTTTACGGTAAAGGCTCTAAACACACTTTTCTGCCTGCGAGAAAAGCGAAACGGACTGCCTTTATCAGGGGCTGCCATAATATCCGCTTATGACATCCATTTATCCCGGAACCGGAATCAAAGGAGGATTCTATGAAAAAAAGATTGCTTTTAGCTTCTCTGTCAGCAGCTGCCTTCGGCGGCATTCTTTCTGTAAACGCTGCCGATACGCCTGTGTACACACTTGATCAGGTGGTTGTTACCGCAGCCAGGACTGAAGAAAAACAGATTGACACAAACGCATCTGTCTCTGTTGTCACAAGCAAGCAGATTGCACAGAAACATTTCAATGATGTATCGGAAGCGCTTCGTGCAGTCCCCGGCGTAGTTCTCGGCAATTATTCCGCCAGCGGACAGAATTATTCTTCCAACAAAGTTTTTATCAACGGTTCTTCTAATGTAGTTATCCTCGTAGACGGTATGAGGAGAAATACAAACGGCGTTTCCGGTTCGGCAGTCAATCTCGGCACACTTACTGATATGGCATCCATTGAGCGTATCGAAGTTTTGAAAGGTTCCGCTTCCACGCTTTACGGTTCCGATGCGCAGGGCGGCGTTATCAATATCATCACGAAGAAACCAAAAATCGATGAAGTCCATACCACCATCGGCGCAGGTTTCGGCAATAACTCTACGGAAAAATACACCATATATAACGAAGGCAAGGCGGGAAATATATTCTGGACCATTGACGCCGGCAAACATCTTCAGGGCACCTATAAAGACGGCTGGGGCAGGAAAGTCATTAGCCACCTGAACGCGAAACATATAGATGTAAAACTGGGCTATGACTTGGGAGAAGGATCTGATGTCGTTTTCAATTACTCAAAATATAAATCCGATTATATCCGTCCCGACAACGGCTCCAATGATACCCACGACGATTACGGCACAAAAGATAATGATGCCATCAGCCTTCAATATACCGCGAAAATCAGCAGCAGACTCTCCAACCAATTTAATGTATACCGCCATCGTACCAATTTTAACGACAACTACAACCTGAACGGCGCCGGCTGGCCTTTCAACTGGGATATGGGCATGCGGACATCCGGCATTTCCGATCAGCTCACCTATACCTTGGATAATCAGACCATTATCGGAGGCTTTGACTGGTACAAAGATAAAATCACAAAGTATAAAAATGACGCTTCCGAAGGCGTCCACGCTTCCAATACGGCATTCTATCTGCAAGATAAAATCGACCTGACAGAAAATTGGAATATTACACCGGGGCTCCGCTATGACCACCATTCCAATTTCGGCGGCCATCTGTCTCCCAGCCTTTCTCTCGGTTTCAAGAAGAACGAGAAAACAAATTTCTATTTCAACTACAAGGAATTCTTTGTTGCGCCGAATCTGTACCAGCTGAACGCGGCTTATTACGGAAACAAGAATCTCGATCCAGAAGAAGGGTACACCTTTGAATTCGGCGTGAACCATGAATTTGATGATACCCTATCGGGTACATTCAATATTTTCCGCCAGCACGCGAAAAACAGAATTATTTATGATTTTGCCGCTTCCAAATATGCCAACACGGGAAATATGAATTCCATGGGCTTCAGTGTCACTCTGGATAAAAAACTTAATAAGTACTGGAGCGCGGGCATCGGGTATACATACCTCCACATCAACGCGCTGAGTGCAACAGAAAATACCAACAACAACGGAAGCCTGCCGAAGGGTACGATTGACATCCACGTGAACTATGATTCCGAAAAACTGGACGCTTCCCTCACCGGCAGAGGCATTATGGACAGATACGGTTCCAAATCCAAACCGATTATGAAAGATTATGCGAATTTCTGGGTATGGGATCTCGCAGCGAATTACCGCGTGAATGATACCATCTCTATTTATGGCCGCCTGAATAATATATTCGACCAGTTTTACACGGATGTAGGCACCAGTTATGACCCGAACGGCGCATGGTACTCCGCTCCGGGAAGAAATTACGAAGTGGGAATGCAGCTCCGCTTCTGATGTAAAATTGAAAGGCCCTGTTTCGGCAGGGTCTTTTCTTATGGAAAAAAAGAGCTTTTATCCTGTACCGCTTTCCCTTTCCGTCGAATAACAAAAACAGCAGAAGGCAGCTCGTTCCAATAAAAAACGCCGCCTTGAAAAGCAGCGCAGGAAATATATTTTCTTACAGAAGCCAGCGGTAGAAACCGAAGTATGCCAGCGTGGAAAGGGTAACGACACCGATCGCGGAAATACCGAACATTTTCACAAAGAGACGATCCATTTCTCCTGCCGCAGCGCCTGCTTCTGAGGAATATGCCGCAAGGGCCAGCGCGCCGCCGGTAGAGAGGGGGCTGATCCCTGCCGTATTGGACACCATGGAAATCGCGGTGACCCATTCCACCGGATTCACGGATATACTCATCTGGTGAATGATATGGGGCACTGTGGGAATAAGTGTGGGCATCACCACGCCTGACGTGGAAGAAAACCATGACATGACGCCTGCGGTGACACCGAGGATGGCAGTAGCCGTGGCAGCATTCATGATGGACGCAAGGGAAGCGGAAAGAAGATGGATACCGCCGAGGACGATAATCACATTCATCAGTACCCCTACGCCGCAGATCAGGAGGAGCGTCCCCCAGGGAATCCGTTTCAGCGCCTCTCCTTCATCGGACACACGGAAGAAGGAAAGTGCCATTGCCGCGGTAAAACTGGCCAGTCCCACATTCACTTTGAAAAGCATTACCATGCCTACCATTGCGCAGATGCCGAGGAGTGTAATGATCTGTGCCCTGTTAAAAGAAGCGGTGTCGGAAAACTTCAGCGCTTTCTCCGATTTCAGTTTATACCCGCCGAAAGCGATGTAAACGACAGCGGCATACACGGTGGATGAAAATACGCCGTTCACCAGCAGAGGCGCTTCGATACCGGTCAGTCCGAATTCTTCGCACAGGTTGAGTCCGATGATCCCCGTCGCTGCAAGAGGCGACATACCTCCGCCGGCCGCACCGAGGAATATGATTGCCGCCAGCATGGCAGGATTGATCTTCATTTCCACGGCCAGCGTCATTCCGAAAACCATCATAATCGCGGTGGTGGGAATCGTACCCGGCCCCAGCGCGGACAGTACCGTGGCGAAGAGGTACATGACGACAGGGATAAGATATGTCCGTTTCCCTGCCAGAACGGTGATCTTCTTTGTAAGAAGTTTCAGTGTCCCGTTCCATTCCGCCAGTCCGAACAGGTAAGTAACGCCGAGAAGCATGAGGAAAAGGGAATAGTTGAATCCGCCGATGATTTCCTTGTCCGGAATGCCGGCCAGTTTTCCCAGAAGCAGCGCAAAGCCGATACAGACAAGCCCCGTATTCATTTTTCTGAAAAATCCAAGGAAAATAGCCGCTGCCAGCGAGCCGAGTGAAATCAATGCCATTGTGCCCTCCTGTTCTGAATTATGCCTGTTTGGTAATACGTTTTCATCTCCATATTGTTTTCGTAAAATTTAATTTTCCAAAAAATCATAGCATGAAAAATTGTTTGGAATAAAATAATTAAGAGTTATCTATATTATTCCCTTTTCTTCTTACTCTTTGTTTTTATTATTTTTAAAATTCTTTCTTGGAATTTAAAGGGAAAATTTTGCGTTTTTCAGACCGAAAAATCCGAAGTTATGAAAGCGGGGCATAACTTTTTCGGATGCATTCTTTATAAATAGTTTTTATACGGAATTACAGAAAATATTGCTTTACTCTTGCTTTTACAGGTATGAAAGTATAAAATATTTGAGATAAGTTTATTGTCTTTAAAGAAGGGAGGATCGCTGTTTGGGACGCGGTCTTCCTTTTTTCGCGGGTGAAGGTTTTTATGGAGGGTTTTATGGAAAAAAGAATTATCGAAGTGGAAGAAAGACTGCCTTTGCTGCCGACTATACCGCTCAGCCTGCAGCACCTGTTCGCCATGTTCGGATCGACGGTGCTCGTGCCGTTCCTCCTGCATGTGGATCCGGCGACCTGTCTTTTCATGAACGGCGTGGGCACGCTGCTCTACCTGTTCATCTGCAAATGGAAACTGCCCGCCTATCTCGGTTCCAGTTTCGCTTTCATCTCTCCGGTTCTTGCGGTTACCGCCACAGAGGGTATGACTTATGCCGACGCGCAAAGCGGATTCATCTGCTTCGGCCTGTCTTTCATGATTCTCGCGCTCCTTGTAAAGAAGATAGGGACGTCATGGATTGATGTGCTGTTCCCTCCCGCCGCCATGGGCTCCATCGTCGCCATTATTGGCCTGGAGCTTGCCCCGCTTGCTATGAGCATGTCGGGCTTCTCCGGAGAAGCACAGGGTATGACAAATGCCATGGCTGTCATGATTTCCATGTTTACCCTCATCGTCACCATTCTCGCCACCGTACTGGGCCGCGGATTTATTTCCATTATTCCGATTCTTATCGGCGTCATCGCGGGATATATCCTTTCCATCATCATAGGCGTTGTCGATTTCTCCAATGTGGCCGCGAAAGAATGGTTTGCCGTCCCCACTTTTTATTCGCCCCGCTTTAATTTCAGCGCCGTCATGATGATCATGCCCGCCCTTTTCGTGGTCTTCGCCGAACATCTGGGACACCTCTTCGTCACCAGCGATATCGTCGGCCGCGACCTCATCAAAGATCCGGGGCTTCACCGCTCCCTCTTTGCCGACGGTTTGTCAAATATGATTTCCGGGTTTGCCGGTTCCACGCCAAATACCACTTACGGTGAAAATATGGGCGTCATGGCTATGACAGGCGTATACAGCACCTGGGTCATCGGCGGCGCGGCAGTCTTCGCCATCATCTTTTCCTTCATCGGCAAAGTGGCCGCTGTCATCCATGCCATCCCCACTCCCGTTATGGGCGGCGTGTGCATTCTCCTCTTCGGTTTCATCGCATCCTCAGGGATCCGCATGCTCATCGAAAAGAAAGTGGACTACACGAAATCAAGAAACCTGATTCTCACCGCCGTCACCATGATTTCCGGACTATCGGGCGCAACCGTCACACTGGGGCCTGTCCAGCTGAAAGGCATGGGACTTGCCACCATCGTTGCCATGATCCTCTCCCTCTCATTCCTGATCTTTGACAGACTTCATCTTTCCAATGACAAGAAATAAGGAGGCCCTATGGACATCAATGAAGAAATCACAAAAATGAATCTGTATAAAACTTTTGAGCCGTACATTGACAAAAGCGTCACCATGGAGGATCGGCTGAAAGCGCGGGTGCGCCTTGTGGATACCGCGCCGCAGGAAGCAAAAGACGCTCTTGCCAAATGGACAGCCATGAAGCTGAAATCACGGCTGTTCTGAAAGCTCAATATCAGGAAACAGAAAACGCAGACAGTGTACTTGTGACCGTCTGCGTTTTTGATTTGTCTTAAGTTCCGCCATCCGCCGATACCTTATTCCTTAAATTTCGGCAGTTCCCTGTTAATAAGCTGCCCCATCAGGAATTTCCCTTTCCAGTCGATGTGGATACCGTCTGCGCCGTACTCCGGTGATAATACATCCATATCCGCAAAGAGCACTGCCGTATCGATATGATCCTGCGTGCGTATCCATTCATTCACCGTAGAAAAGCGCTCTTTCCAATCGGGTGCCGTGTCTTCATCGAAATAACGTTTAATATTGTCAGGATTGATTGGTGCCAAAGTGAGATAAATCGGCTTGATCCCATTTTCCCTGCACTTGTCGCCGATATATCGCAGATCACCGATGACTTCCTCCGGATCTTCTCCTCCGCGGAGACTGTTCGTACCGCCCATGATGAGGAGATATCTTAAGCGGAAAGGAAGCACATCCGCCTCGAACCGTTCCGCCATCCGCCGGCTCGTGTCGCCGCTCTGTGCCAGATTCACCGCCGGCTCGTCAAGATAAGAGACCAAATTGTACAGCGCATCAGACGGCGAAAAAGACATCCGTCCTCCGCCGTGGCTGATGCTGTCGCCGAAAAGCCCTGTTTCCCATCCGTCGACAGGCATTTCCATTCTCCGCGCTTCGCTCCACACGCCGAGGGCATTCCCGTCTTCATCAAGGCACCGCACACGCCACCAGTACACGCCTGTGCGGGGAAAGTCGTCATAAAGCTCCATGATTTCCGATACCTTCGACCACACACGGTACATGGACGGTTCCGCACCGTCAGGATTTTCAGGCTCGCTGTCCGTCACTTCCACCTCATATGATTTTGCGCCGGGAAGCCCCACATAGGAATAAACGGGGTAAAGCAGTTTCATCCGCCGGTCCTCGTGATTATCCGGACGGAGAAGAGGCGCTTCCCGTTCCAGAAAACTGCCGGCCGCATCAAAAGGCTCTCTTTCGGTCCAGCCATGGAGAGGCCCGCCGTATAAATCGAAAGGCCGCACACGCCAGAAAATTTCTTTTTCCGCCTCCGAGGAGATATCCGCCGGAAATATGACTTCATTCTGCCAGACGGAATCATCGGCATACAGAACTTCTCCGTCCTCCATAGTGACTTCCAGCGCATAACAGACTGCGTCCCCATCCATATCCCAGGATAAAAAGCAAAGGCCTGTTTCCGCGCCTGCCGGACTGCAAAAACATACAGCCATGAGCAGCCATAAGAGGCAGATGCATTTCTTCATCATGACTTCTTCACCCACATAGAGAAATGGGTTTGCCGCCTTTTCCATCTGCGCCGATGGCGGCCATCTGAATTTTCAGTTTCTCTTCGGAGATTTCCCCATAATCACCAAAAAGCTCATGCGTGAGGTACGCAGGCTCTATGCATTCCACGATTTTCCGCGCCGCTTCCGTGGTGAAAGGACGGTGCTGGTCGATAGAGGTAATATGCATCATGACGGTTTCTCCGTCCATGTTCTCCGGCGGCACGGCGGTACAGGATTTCTGGTACTTCCCGGACAGGGAACAAGACAGGTGCATCCCGCGGAACAGTTTTTTCATGCTCCCCAGTTTTTCCGCCATGGCACAGATATACTCCGCGCCGTCCGCTTCAGTTTCCAGATCCGGATTGGTATTCATGAAATGACCCGTGTCTAAGACAAGTCCTACATTTGACCCTTTCAAAAGGGAAAAGAAATAGTCTATTTCAGAAGGCAGAAGGCGGCACAGCCCCGGCCAGAAAATATTTTCGAAAAGGACTTCCACCGTTTCAGGCACTTCTTCGGAAACGGCATTGTAAATAGCCGCCGTTTCCCGAAGAACGTCCTTTGAAGTGTAATAAAACTGCCGTGTCCATGCTTCTTCCAGAGTACAGTCTGCCACATGCCACACAAGGTACTCCGGATTTTCCGCCAGCGCCGCGCGGATATTTTTCCGTATTTCTTCAAGCCAGCCGTCCGTGTCGGAGGCACCATAGTAAGCGGTAAGAGCTTTTTCATCAGGGAACTGTTTTTTACAGCGCTTTGTATTTCCAAGGTAAAAATCCATCCACCTCGGCCAAAAGCGCAGATGCGCCCCCACCGTGAGCGATGTGAAAAGATTGGATGATGGTTCATCGCCGTAAATAAGGTTTTCAATGCCGTCCAGCCCCAAGCGGTGCACCAATTCCGCTGTTGCTTCTTCTTTTTCATCAGGCATGACATAGTGGCTCACACTTTGCTTCAATGTCTCTCCCCCGCCGTCTTTTTCTTTACGATACTTCTGTTAATGGCATGTTTCAGGAGCCAGAGATTGGCGATGAGTGAAATCATCTGCATCGTTAAGATGATGATATCCAAAGTTCTGTTTTTCTTTTTCCCTTTTTTCGACATAGTTCCTCCTCAATATCCTTTAATCTGTTTTTCCCCGCTCATATCAAAAAGGGGGCCGTAAGCGGCGTTTGCCATCGCTTTCACCGCATAGACGCAGTTCTGGGACGACGCGTAAATATACCGGTCCTCCAGGGGAATGACACGATGGTAAGCACGCATATTCTGAATGGCGGGATTTGCCAGAAAACTGTCCCTGAATTTCCCCGCTCCCGTTTCATCCGATTCCCTGTCAGCAGAAACAAAGAAGAAATCCGGATCCGATTTGACAATCAGTTCCTGCGACAAAAGCTGCCCGTTGGCTACGCCTACTTCGGCAATGGCGTTTTTGATTCCCGCCCTTGTCAGCAGTTCATGGTACATGGAGCCCGGTCCGCCGTAACGGCTCATTTGGGAGACAAGAAGTCCTGTCTGGGGCGGAAGATTCCTTGCTGCAAGTGTACTGTCCACTTCTTTTAACTGCCGTTCCATTTCGGCGACCACCTTTTCTCCCCGCTCCGTTTCCCCCACGGCGGCCGCGATGATGCGTATATCCTTTTCTGCCTGGGCGATGGACGTCGGGCCGTCGATCATGACGACAGGATAGCCGAGGCTGCGCCACATATCCAGTTCCTTCTGCCTCGTATAAGATGACGCCACGATAAGATCGGGACTTATTTTTGTCAATATTTCCATAGAAATCCCGTTCAGGGGAATCTCCGGCTTGATATCCTTCACCTCGTCCGCGATATAGGACATGCCGGGATCTTTATCCGCGATGAAGCACGCCGCCAGCCGTGACGGTTCGACAACGCCAAGAAGCATCGTATCGATAGCAGAGTCCGTGCCGAGGATCTTTTTCGGTTTGTGGGGAATAGTCACCTGATTGTCAAACGCGTCAGTGACGACATAACTTTCCTTCGACGCGGCATCGCCGCCCATCTTTTTCATTTCGCAGCCGCTCAAAAGGAAGAGGGCTATACAGAGAAGCAGGAAAACGAACCATACTTTTCTGTTTCTTATACTGAATTCCATACTACCGCCTTTCAAAAACATTATATCCAGTGTAGCCAATAAAAGCGTACCGGTCAAATAAAAAGAGAAAATTCCGCCATGAAAACGCCCCCTGTCCCATACTTCAGGAAAGGAAAGAGCGGCGCAGGCATAGGAAAAGCCGCCCGATGACAGCGCGGCTCTCCCTGCTTATTTCTTTTTCCCCTTCTTCTTTCCTTTTTTATCCTTTTTATTTTTCTTTCCTTTTTTCGTCTTATCTTTCTTCTTTTTTACGTCTTCCGCTTCATCCCCCACAGCATCCATATTCCAATCCTGCTCGATATTTTCACTCTCGTCAGGCTTACCGGGCGTATGGCTTCTATACTCCACGTCGACACCGCCTTCAGATTCTTCACGGCAGGGGATTTCTTCCCCATCATGGCCGGCTTCCGCCTCCGATCTGCAGGTGTCCCTCACGAGCGTGTCCAGCACGTTTTCCATGACGCCTGCCAGCTCCATGATCTTCCGTATCCGAAGATCTTCCGCGGGACGGCTGTCGGGATCGGGATCGAGAAGAGACATCTGGAGGAAAGCGCGGTTTTCCCGCAGTTCATCATGAATAGCAAGAATCACGTCTTCTAAGGACAACCCCCTGTAATCTCCGTCTTTGTACATACTATCCTTCCCCTTCCGTAACTAATACTTTATCAACTCTGCGGTTGTCGCAGTCCATCACTTCAAAGGTAAAACGGCCGAAGGAAATTTTTTCCGTTTCTTTCGGAATATAGCCGAACAGGTACGTGATAAACCCGCCAAGCGTCTTGTAGTCATCTTCCGCTTCTCCCGGAAGTTCTTCTTCGATATGGAAATACTCCCTGAACTCATCAATGGTGCACAGCCCTTCCACCAGCCAGGAATTTTCCGTGCGGCGGATAAACTTATTTTGCGCCTCCAGCATGTCTTCCTTGTCGCCGGGCATGTCCCCCACGATTTCTTCCAAAACATCATGAAGCGTGACCAGTCCCGTCAGGGTGCCGTATTCATCAATGACCACCGCTTCGTGGACCACCCGGTCTTTGAACAGGGCAAGAACCTTTGTCAATATAAGTGTTTCAGGAATCAGGAGCGGACGGTAAACCGAGTCCATGATGGACGCTTTGATAGACTTACCGGGATTCCGGTGCTGGTCGCGGAGCACTTCGCTCATATCGGCAAGACCTTTGAAATCGTCAAGGGAGCCGTTTCCCACGGGAAGACGGAAGTGGGCAGAATGATTAATATCCTCCCAGATATTTTCCTCCGTATCCTCCAGATCAATCCATACAAGCTGCGGCCGCGGGGTCATAGTATCCGACGCAGTGAGATCATTCAGAGAAAAAACATTCTCAATCATTTCCGGTTCTTTTTTATCAATCGTACCGAGCTGCGCCCCCTGATGGAGAAGGACGCGTATTTCCTCTTCCGATACGGGCGTTTCGCCCCCCATGCGGACGCCGAGCATCTCCACCACAAGCTTCGTCGACCACGTGCTGAATACCACAAGAGGCTTGCACAGGTTGGAAAATAAAATCATGGGACGGGCGATGAGGCACGCTGCTTTCTCCGGTTCCGCAATGGCGATCCACTTCGGTGCCAGCTCCCCGATAATTAAAGCAAAATACGTCACCAGCGCCATGACAAAGAACATGCTCAAAGGTGCCAGGAAAGCGCCGGCTACAGGAATGCCGCCAAGAAAATCAGCAAGAGGGCCTGCCAGAGAAGCGCCGGAGAACATACCCGTCACGATGCTGATGGTGGTAATCCCCACCTGGATGGTAGAGAACAGCTCCTCTTTACGTCCGGTCAGCTTCAGCGCCTGCGCCGCGCCACGCTTCCCCTCGTCCGCCAGCTCCTGCAGCTTCGTCTTCCTCGCTCCCACAATGGCAATTTCCGCCAATGAACACACGGCATTTCCCAAGACAAGCAGAACAATAATAAATAATTCAAACCATATATGGCCGTCGTCCATGAAGCTCCTCCAAACCATTTACCCGGACACTGTATTCTTTCCGTTTTCCTGTCTTCATTATACCAAAGGAAACCGCCCAATTACAGCGGCGGAAATTTTATTCCAAAACACTTCCGGTATCATTTAAATGACTAAAAGTCATTGCATTTATACCCCGCTTATTTTATACTAATACAATATAAATAATAAAGGAGGATGCGCAATGCCTTTAACCAAAAAAGCCGAGCGGACAAAAGCCAAGCTGATCGCTTCCGCCAGAAAACTCATCAGCGAACGGGGATTTGACAACGTTTCCGTCGAAGAAATTACGAAAGATGCCGGTGTGGCAAAAGGCACATTCTACCACTATTTTGTATGCAAGGAAGATGTCGTTCGTGAATTTTCCACCCGAGTCATAGAAGAAATATTTACCACTGCCATGACAATGCCAGGAGGCCCCCAGGAAAAACTGACCTATTACTTCAATGCCATTCTCCACGAAGCGGACCGCATGGGTGTAAATCTGATCCGCCAATGGATCCGCGATATCATGTCTCCCCGCTCCGCAGAAGAAGGCGCGGAAAATCTCCGCGAAGGATATCGTAAAATCTATACCATTCTCAAGCACACCAAAGAAGAAAACCGGCTGAAAGAAGATACACCGGTCGCGTTCCTTACGAAACTTCTTCTCTCCCATCTTTACGGTGCGCTCATCACATGGTGCATGTTGGGCGGCTCTTTCAAGCTGAGCGAAGAATCCAACCAGTTCGTCACGGAAGAAGTCAATGCCTTCCTCTATAAATATATGAAATAATAAAAAGCAGCCGCCGGCTTACAGATGAAAAAAACGCCGCATATTCAACAGCGGCGTTTTTGCTTGCAAAAATTCATTCTATTCTTTTGTGTCATTACGGCAGCAGATCCTTCACATTCGTTCAGGATGACGCTTAACATTCTCCCCTATTATAACGTCTTGCCATCCGCCGTCATTCAGCACTTTTAGCTGACAGCTCACAGCTGATAGCTTTTATCTTCTTACCGATTCCCTCACCACGGCAGCAGATCCTTCACATTCACTCATTATGACGCCTTGCCGTCCGCCGTCATTCTGAACGGAGGTAAGAATGCCATATGAAAAAGCAGAGAAACGGAACAATGACACAGAGTGAAGAATCTATTATGCTGATGACAGCTTACAGCCTTTCCACCATTACCCGCGCCCATTCCGTATCAATAATGACATCCGTGGGTGAAAGGGCGTCTATGGTTTCCAATGCCTTTTCCAGGAGCGCGTCATACAGGGCTTTGTCAAATTCCACTGCCGCCAGCATCTCCCCATGGCGCAGGAGAAGGAATCCGTGCTCCCCCTCTTCGTTGGTGGCAAAAAATATTTCATCAATCCCCTTATCCTTGTAATGAGCCTCCACATTGGCATAAATACCGCTCTTCATGACTTCCACAATCTTGTCATTGAATCCCGCGTCAAAAATCAATAGTTTTTCTTTGAATGCATTGTGAGACAGGACGATGCGTTTCGTGTAGCCTTTAAAGGCGTTGTCCTCCGCCGTGAGTGTTTCTTTCATCGCCGTGTAATCGGAACCGTCAGCGCTGCATACGATAAAAAGCTTCTCCGCCGGTTCATGGTAAATGAAATTATAATGCAGTACAGCAGACGCACCGCAGTCCTCGCAATGAAAAGAAAAGGCTTCATCATTCCTGACCGCTTCCTTAAGCGGAGGATCTTCCATCGTATTGATACTGTCCCACACACGGAAAAATTGTTTCTTCCCGCACTTCGGGCAGGTGATTTCCTGCATCTGTGACTGTGACATAACCGCTCCTTATGATTGATGAATCGCGCGGAGGGCTTTAGCACCCCACTCCGCATTAATGACCGGCTGGTTCCTTGAAAGTGTTTCCAGCATATCTTTCACACCCGTTTCGATTTCGCGGTACATCGGCACCTCAAATGCATATGCCGCGATGACTTTTCCCTTTTCCTCAAAACGGAAATAATGGTTCCCGTCAGCCCCCATATCAAAAAGGACACGCTCCGGATGAAGTTCGGGACTATGACGCCGGAGCGACATAAAGGCAAGACCCTTCATCAGTTCAATGACGCGGTCATCAAAACCGCCGTCAAGGATCATGAGTTTTTCCCGAAGTGCCTCCCGTGACGTGACAAGCCGTTTCTTCACGCCCCGAAGTTTTTCTTCATCAAGGCAGCGTTCTCTATCCTGCCCGGTAAGCATCTTCCACGCCTTTTCATAGTCTTCCTGATCTGCTGCATAGTACACCAGGAACAGCGCCGACGGCTGATAGTACAAAAAGGAATAGTCCATACGGGACTTTTTACCGCAATGGCCGCATATCGACACGAAAGCCTCTCCGTCGCGCACTTTTTGTATCATCTCCGGCCGCTCTTCCGTATTGATATAATCAATCGGTGAAAACACCATAGACTTTCCGCAGTGAGGACAGGCAGTTTCAAGCAAAGACATAGACTCCCCCTGTTTTTTGTTCCATTATATCACGGCCTGCCGGAGCAGACGGAAGTGGATAAAGAAAATAATTTTTCCCTGCCAATAAAATAACGGACTCCCTTTTATGAGAGTTCCGTTATTTTCCTTTTCTCCTATTCCTTATCTGAAAGTCAGCACTTCCTTTAAAGGCTTCCTTTCATTCGCAGCGGGTATGACTTCGGGATAGCCCACCGCGATGATGCAGGACACATCATACTCTTCGGGAAGATCAAGGATCTCTTTGATCTTTTCTTCGTCATACCGTCCCATGATGAGCGTCCCCAGATCCACCGCCCGTGCGGCAAGGCAGAAATGATCCGCCGCCATGCCCGCATCAAAAGACTGCCAGTGGGTCCCCTTTGTCGTAGATGCTTCTCCATTCGGTTCATAGCCGGAAAGTCCCTTTATTGTACAAAGCACGATGAGCGCAGGCGCTTCGTGGATGTTTTCCGTATTCCAGGGAAACTTCTTCGTGCATTCATCAGCAATACGGTTCTTCAGATCATTGTCCAGCACCGCCACATAGCGGACAGGCTGCGTATTTTCCCAGCAGGAAACCATCTGCGCGATTTCCACCACATTTTCGATGTCCCCTGCGGAAACAGGCTCTTTCGTATAATTGCGGATACTTCTCCTTGTAACCAGGCATTCGATTGCGTCCATAGTACCATCCTCCAGACTACAAAAAATCCTTTTCTCTATTATACGGGATTCTTAAAAATCCGCCACTGTTTCATGAGAAAAACAGACATATTTTTCTACGGAAGAAGCGCCCTGTCCTGCTCCCGATTTCTTCATTTTTTAAGAAATATCTTTTCCACATAAGGCGAAGTGAAAGCGCGGAGAACGGAGAAATACCCCAGCCGCAATTCCACGATATCCCCCACTTTGTATTCCTTCACGCTGTCTGTCACATCCAGCATGAGATGATCCGAACTGGCACCTAAGATAAGAATGCCTTCATCCACAGGCATTGCCGTTTCCGCATCAAAATCCTGCCGTCCGATGGCGCAGATGATCTTTTTCCGCCTGTCACCCCTGTCCGTAAAAACGGGTTTCCGTCCATAGCTGTCCATCCCCGCCGTCCCCCAGGGAAGGCTCGGTTTTACTTTCGCTTCCACCACTTCGCATTCCAGAATAAATCCGTCATTTCTCGTTCCCGGCAGGAAAGTATACCTGCTCCGTTCCTTGCCGAAAAGAAGGCTTTCCCCAAGACGGAAATTATCTACCCCTTCACAAATACCTCCGCGCATCATGAGATCCAGGGCCGCGCTGTTTCCTCCGCTGACGATTTCCAATGTATGGCCGGCGGCATTCTCCACTTTCCTCCGCATTTCTGCAAGGCATTCCATTTTTTCCTCATCGGCCTGAATAAAAGAAAAGCAGGTCAGGTTGGTGCCGATACCGTAAAGATCCACATGCGAAAGCTTTTCCGTTTCCACCGCGGCGGCGATCAATTCCTCTTCATCCACATATCCCTCGCGGATATCGCCAAGATCCATCATGAGGATGATTTTATGGCGCTTTCTCTGCTTTTCACACTCCTTATTTATCGCACGGACGGTTTCCATTTCAGACTGGAGCGACACATCTGCATAGCAGACCAGATCCTCTATTTCCGAAAGCATGGGCGGACGAATGAGCCATTTTTCCGCTTCGATGTTTTTCAGTTTCTTCAGATTCGCCACGCGGGAATCGCCAATCATGGCAAGGCCGCCCGCCAGATAAGCTTCCGCCAGTTCGGGTGCACCGCAGCATGCCTTCGTCACGCCCATGACGCGGATACCGTGACCGGCACACAGCTGTCTGACGACCCGCGTATTTTCTTCAATCCGTTTCAAATATATTTTCAACCGGGGATACATATGCTGCCTCCTGAAAAAGCCCACCCCGTCAATTTCCGGAATGAGCTTTTTAGTACGAAATTATTATTTCCAGTATTCCACTTCATCAAGATTCAGACCCACGTCAGCCGCATGGAAGACCGGATCCCTGCCTTCTCTCTTCTGGCGCTCATAGTCTTTCATCACTTTGACCGCCGTTCCGCCGAGAACAAGGCAGGCAGGAATATTGATCAGGCACATAAGAGCCATGAGAATATCGGCGATATCCCAGGCCGCTGCCATAGACATGCCCGCGCCGACGAAAATGACGAGGGATGCCAAAATTCGGAAACCTGTCATAAAAGATTTTCCCGGTTCTTTTTTATGAATAAAGATCAGGCAGTTATCCACATAGAAGAAGTTGCCGATCAGTGTGGAAAAGGCGAAAAGCACCATGCACACCGTGATAAGAATAGGGCCGAAGCTTCCAAAAGCCACAGTCACGGCATTCTGCACATATCCCGCACCGGCGATTTCTTTCGTAATCGGAGTACCGGAAGCCAGACACATCATAGCGGTCGCCGTACAGATGAGGAGCGTGTCGATGAAAACGGACAGCATCTGTACAAGTCCCTGCTTGACCGGATGGCTTACATCAGCGGAAGCGGCGGCATTCGGCGCGGAACCTACGCCCGCCTCATTGGAAAAGAGGCCGCGCTTTACGCCGAACATGAGACAGGATCCGGAAACGCCGCCCAGAATGGACCGGAAATCAAAAGCATCAGCAAAAATCATGCCAAACACCTGCGGAATAAGATTTATATGCATCACAACGACAATCACAGCCGCCGCCACATAGATGAGCCCCATAATCGGCACGAGAACACCGGTGACACGGAGGATACGTCTTCCGCCGCCCATGATGCAGTACCCCACCAGCGCACCGAGAATGGCACCGATGATCCACGGCGTGACAGCCGGATCATACCAGCCATATGCCGCAAAAGTGGACTGCAGATTATACGAAGCAAGCATATTGAAGCCGCCGGCATAGGTGATGATGAGGAAGAAAGCGAAAAGTACGCCAAGGGTGCGGTTGTGCATGGCGGATTCGATGTAATAAGCAGGCCCGCCGTAGCTGTCTCCCTTGCTGTCTCTTCTCTTATAGACCTGGGCAAGGGTACTTTCAATAAATGCGGACGCTCCGCCGATGACGGCGATGACCCACATCCAGAAAACGGAACCCGGCCCGCCAAGACAGATTGCCGTGGAAACCCCCAGAATATTTCCTGTACCTACGCGGGATGCCGTGGAAACCATGAGCGCATGAAAGGGAGAAACCGCCCCTTCATTCTGCGGCTTTTCCATTACAAGGCGGATACTTTCCCAAAACATGCGGAACTGCACCAAACCCGTCCTGCATGTAAAATACAGCCCTGCCGCCGTTAATACCACAACGAGGATGGGATAATACAGTATCCCGTCCAGATAATCAAGAATTGGCATCATAACCGTTTCCCCCTCTGCGTCCGCGGGTAAATCCCGGGCACTTCATTTCAGTCCCCGAGCCCATGACGACTTCAACATAAAATTCCTGTCCTGATTTGAATCATAACTATAAAAATAGTAATAACTTATATGCCTTTTGTCAACAAATTCCGTAAAAGCGCAAACAGGCTCCCATAGGGTTCAGAAAAAGCAAAGGCCGTACCGAACTTCCTTTTTATTTGCAAAACCGGATAAAAAATCCCTGCTGATCCGATTCCTTTTACTCCTTCTCCTCTGTTTCCATTCCCACATATTCTTCACCCCGGTCTTCCACCTTTACTTTTCCGCCGGTCATATCCCGGAAATACATTTCATGCCTTGCTTTATTTTCCGGAAGGCAGAGGCATGTGATTTGCACTTCTTCCGCAAAGATTCTGTCCAGTACACGGATATCCGTACCTTTGATGTAGTGTTCAAACGCGCCTGCCGCGGTATAGGGAATCGTAAGTTCCAGGCGGACGTGGGGCATAAAACAAAGAATATCGGCTTCCTCCACGGCTTCCGCCAGAGTACCGCCGTATGCTCTCGCCAGTCCGCCCGTCCCCAGTTTGATGCCGCCGAAGTATCTTGTCACAACGGATAAAGTATTAGTGAGCGATTTCATCTGCAGGACATGGAGCATGGGATGTCCTGCCGTCCCCTGCGGCTCTCCGCCGTCGCTTGATTTCTCACGGATGCGGATGGTGCCGATGCGCCATGCCCAGCAGTGGTGGGCCGCATCTTTGTGATTTTTCCGCACAGTTTCCAAAATGGACTGCGCTTCCTCTTCTGTTTCTACAGGGAAAAGCTGCGCAATAAATATTGATTTTTTTATCTCCGTTTCTTTTCGGCAAGGTGTCCGCACCGAGCGGTAAGGAATGAGCATGAATGATCCTCCATGAAATATATTTCTATTGTACCATGAAAAAACACCTTCCCCTGCTTGCAGAGAAGGTGTCTTTATCATTTCAAAGTGTAATCGTAATCTTCTTTCAGGATGAGGATGGCGCCTTCATCGCCCTTCATCGCCGCTTTGATAAGCCATTCCATGGCGGACTTTTCATTTTTCCTCACGCCTTCCCCGTTGGCAAGGGCGCAGCCGTAATGGGCCATGGCGAAAGCATTTCCTTTTTCCGCCGCTTTTTTATAATATTTCACGGCTTTGGAAATATCCGCTTCCACACCGAGCCCCGATTCATAGCAGAGCCCCAGCGCCGCATCGGCTTCGGGCAGTTTGTATTTCGCCGCTTTCTTAAAAGCATCAAAAGCTTTTTTCGCATGATTTTCCACACGGCTTGCGCGATAAGCGTATCCCATGCGGAGATAGACTTCTTTATCTCCCATCGCTTCCGCTTCTTTGGCCATGGCAGCAGCCTTTTTCTCATCCACCACGCCTGCCGCCCCTGTCAGATACTCCGTGCAGGCCACCGCCAGAAATCCGCGGAGCGTTTCATCGGCATCGGGGTCGCCCGCTTCTTTCCCCTTCCGTATCCATCTTTCTGCTTCCACGGTATTTTTGGGCACGGATACTCCCTGCGCGTAAAAAAGACCGGTCATAAGCATGGCTTCCGAATCTCCCCGCTGTGCTGCCAAAAGGTAGTATTTAAAAGCAGTTACGGGATTAACCTGCCCCATGACACCTTCATCGTATATCCGGGCAAGAAGAACGGTCGCTTCCGTATATCCTGCCTCAGACGCATGCTCCAAAGCGCGTTTGGCTTTCCGCGGATTCGGCTTTCCTCCATTAAGCCCCCGAAGGTACAGCTTTCCCAGGTACAGCCACGCTTCATCATCGCCCATTTCCCCGCACAGGCGGTAGCAGTGGGCCGCTTTTTCCTCATCCTTTTCCAGCCCGTTTCCCTTTTCCAGCCGGCGGCCGATAACGCCGATTTCATGAGCCGCTTCGCCGGCACCCAGGTTGGCCGCTTTACGGAAATAAGTGACCGCTTCGTCGATATCTCCGGCAGCCAGGGTATCCTGCCCCATGGAATAATAGTATTCCATCATTCGATCTGATGCCATGATGCTTATCCTTTCCTCAGGACACAAAAGCGCCCTTCACACTTCGGGACAGGCCCGCTATTTCAAGTAGTTGCTGCTTAAATCGCAGAATCTGATTTATAAATGTTTTCTTAATTCCGGAAGCGGGAAAACCGCCGCCGGAGAACGATTTTACCGAAATTCCATGCAGAGATCTTCAAAAAGCTCAGCTGACGGCTTTTCCACGTGATCTGCAAGGCGCACATCCGCCGACGGAACGATTTCACCGAAAGGTACAGCGCCTTCCTCTTCATAAATAACGCCCAGTACGAGGCTGTCGGTGTCGGAAAGCAGATGGAACGCAGCAGCCTTATCATGAGGATCATAGTTTTCCCGTATATCTGCCAGTTTTTTCAGATGACCATTGTACCATTCCACTGTATTGAACCGGTTGAAAGTGACGCAGGGCGTGAAAATATTGACATAGGAGAACCCTTTATGATCGACCGCTTTGGTAATGACATCCACCATATTCTTCATGTCGATGGCATACGCCTGCGCCACGAAGGTAGCACCCGCGGCAAGAGCCATGGACGGAGCGTCAAGCGGGGTGAGGGGATTGCCGTCAGGCGTCGTCTTGGTCACAAAGCCTTTGGAAGACATGGGGCTTGTCTGCCCTTTTGTCAGGCCGTAAACCTGGTTGTCGAAAACGATATAGGTGATATCCATATTTCTCTTCATCGCATGGAGGGCGTGTCCCAAACCGATGGCGTAAGAGTCGCCGTCACCGGAGCAGACGATCATATGAATATCTTTGTTGGCGCATTTGATGCCCTGGGCAAAAGGAAGCGCGCGTCCATGGGTCGTGTGGGCGCCGTAGCAGTACTGGTACCCGCCGATGCGGGAAGAACAGCCGATACCGGAAATCAAAACGATATCTTCATTCGGCCAGCCTTTAGCCGCACAGACAGCGGCAATCGCATTTTGGATCCCGAAGTCGCCGCACCCGGGACACCAGTTCGGCACGATAGTATTTTTATAATCTCTCGGTGAACCCATAATCAGATGACCTCCTTGGATTTATTGATAATGGTCGAAGCCAGGAACGGCGTGCCGTCATACTGCAAAAGAGAAAGAAGTTTATCGTGGCAGTCAAAGCGGATGGCAAACTGCTCGCGGAGCTGCGCCGTCAAATCCTCTTCGACAATGAGAACCTTCTTCGCCCCTTCGATATACGGACAGAGTTCTTCTGCGGGGAACGGGGAAATCAGGCGGAGCTGGATATGATTTACCTTCCTGCCTTCCGCTTCCAGACACTCCCGTGCTTCTTCCAGTGCGCCATTGGTGGAAGTAATGCCCACCAGGAGTAAGTCGCAGTCCGTTTCTTCATGGGCTGCGGTAAACGGCTGAATGGCTTTGGAAACGGCAGCGAACTTCCTGTGGCGCTTTTCCATTTCCATCACACGGTCGCCCTGTCCTTCCGCCGGTTTGCCGAATACATTATGTTCAAGGCCCGTGGAAAGGAACATGCCGTTTTTCACGCCGGGAATTGTTCTTGGGGAAATACCGTCTTCCGTGTCAACAAAACGGTGGAAATAAGATTTCGTTTTCATATCCAGTTCAGAAAGGCCTTCCGTCACCAATTTACCGCGGCGGATGCCGATACGGTTCCTGTCGAAAGCGGGAACAGACTGCTTGCACATACCGAACTGCAGATCGGACAGCACGATGACAGGAGTCTGGTACTCTTCTGCCAGATTAAACGCTTCCTGGACGATGTAGTAGCAGTCTTCGATAGACGCGGCGGCAAGAACAATCTTTTCCGCATCTCCGTGGCCGGAGCCGACAGCATAGCGGATATCGCTCTGCTCCACCTTTGTCGCCATCCCCGTGGACGGCCCTGCACGCATCACATCGATAATGACCACCGGGATTTCAGCAACAGCCGCCATGGAAATGGATTCCGCCATGAGAGAAAGCCCGGGGCCGGATGTCGCGGTAAACGCGCGGACACCCCCATAACCCGCCCCCATCGCCATCATAACGGATGACAGTTCATCTTCCGTCTGCACGACCGTGCCATGAATCTTATGGGCCACTTTAATCATATATTCCATAATTTCCGATGCCGGAGTAATCGGGTAAGAAGCCATGAAACGGGATCCTGCGGAAATAGCGCCGAGCGCGGCCGCTTCATTCCCAAGCAGGTACAGCTGGTCTTTCTTTTCAGGAACGGCCAGTTTCCCCATCTCCACCCCCTGCATGGCAGCGACAGCCGTGTCATAACCTTCCTTGAAAATCTCTTTATTTTTATTGATGACCGCTTCCCCTTTTTTCGCAAAACGTTCCGCAATAAAGCGGTAGAACGGCATTTCCGGAAATCCGAGCAGTCCTGCGCTCATACCGAGAGCGGCAATATTTTTCATCTGCATGGATCCGTATTTCTTTGCCATTTCCGTAATGGGGAGCGGCAGGAAAATACGTCCCGTATGAGTCTCCCACTTCGGCTTGAAAGCATCATCGGCAATAATAACGCCGCCTTCACAAATTTCCTTTCCGTGAAGATCAATCGTTTCCTGATCAAGAGCCACAAGACAATCCACATGCTCGCCAATCGTCGCAATCTCCTTTGTCGCGATACGCAGAGCGATCGTCGTATGTCCGCCTTTGATCCGGGATGCAAACAGACGCTGGCTGAAAAGGGAATATCCCTCCTGCGCCAGAACACGCCCCAGAATTTCTCCGCAGGATTCAACGCCCTGTCCCTGCTGCCCTCCCATTTTCCAGATAAAATCTTTCTTTTCCACTCCATCTTCCTCCTTGTCGATGTTCAGTGAATCGATCCTATGTGCACGGTAATGGTCCGGTATCGATTTTTTATCATACACATACGATTTCATTATACCATTAAAGTCGTTTTTATAAATGGGATGCCGCCGTTAAAATGCAGAAATTTTCAAGGAAATAAAAACACAGGTACCGGATATTGAATATTGTCGACTGCCGGCACACGTAGTACGATTGAGGATATTCGCTTGTCGTAATGATTTAAATCGTAAAAGAATAGTTAGCTTGCAGCTGACAGCTCACAGCTGATAGCTTTTATCTTCTTACCGCTTTCCACTCCACGGTCATAGATTCTTCGCTGGCGCTCAGAATGACGCCTTTCGTTCTCCGTCATTATGACGCTTTCCGTTCCCCATTACTAGTGACGTGCTTTCCCCAAATCGTCATTCTGAACGGTGGCAAGAATGCTTTGTGGGAAAAACGGGAAACGGGACAGTGACATAGAGTGAAGAATCTATTACCCGGATGGCGTCTTACCGCTTTCCTCACCACGGCAGCAGATCCTTCACATTCGCTTCGGATGACGATTAATGTTCCCCTCACTATGACGCTTAACGTCTTATACAAGGATCATGGAGTCGACCGTTGGAAGGAGCTGTAGCGCACGCAGCGCGGCTGAGGATACTTAATCGCCATGATGACTCAAATCGTAAAAGAATAGTCAGTTTGCAGCTGACAGCTCACAGCTGATAGCTTTTATCTTCTTACCGCTTTCCACTCATCACGGTAACAGATCCTTCATATTCGTTCAGGATGACGTTTTACCGTCCGTTATCACTCAGAACGGGGGGCAGAAAAAGAATCTTCATTCCATTCTTTTGCGTCATTCCCCCAAGCCAGTATCCTCCGTCCGGCTCCGCCGGCCACCTCCTTATAAATAAGGAGGCTTACCCAATCCCTATTCTTCCCGTCAGAATCCCTTTCCTCAACACTGTAGCAAATCTTTTGTTGGCGCTTTGAATGACGCCTTACCGTATCTCGTCATTCTGAACGGGGGTAAGAATGCTGTATGAGAATGAGGAAAAAACACAACATGACACAGAGCGAAGAATCTATTACTCTGATGACACCTTACGGTTTTCCCCACCACGGTGACAGATCCTTCACATTCGTTCAGGATGACGACTAACGTTCTCCTCATTATGACGCCTTAACGTCTTATACAAGGATCATGAAGTCGGCCGTCAGAAGGAGCTGTGGCGCACGTAGTGCGATTGAGGATACTTAATCGCCATGATGACTCAAATCGTAAAAGAATATTTAGCTTGCAGCTGACAGCTGACAGCTAATAGTTTACAGCTCACAGCTGATAGCTTTTATCTTCTTACCGCTTTCCTCACCACGGGTACAGATCCTTCACATCCGCTTCGGATGACGTTTAACGTTTCCCTCACTACAACAGCAAATCCCTTGCTGTTGTTTCGTATGACACCTAATGGAAATCATATGCTTCGGCTTTTAACTCACAGCTAACAGCTGATAGCTTTTATCTTCTTAACGTCTTCCCCCAACATAAAAACCGACCCATTATTTGTATGGATCGGTTCTTTTGTTTGGATCAAAGGGTTCCTGTCGTTTTGAGCCGTGTCAGCGCACGCTGGAGAGCGAGTTTGGCACGGTCGACATCGATTTCTTTGCTCTTAGACGCGAGCCTGTCTTCCGCACGTTTCTTCGCGGCTTGGGCACGGGCAATATCGATGGTGTCCGCCAGCTCCGCCAGGGGGGCTACGATATTTACCTGATTGTCCTTTATTTCCAGGAAACCGCCAAATACGGCCACCTTTTGTTCCTTTCCGCCTTTAATGATGCGCACGGGGCACATTTCAAGAGCGGCTGCCAGAGGCAGATGGTTTTTCATGACGGCAAATTCGCCGTCTGCTGCACGGGCCACCACCATTTCCACGCCGGTTTCTCGATAAATCGGTCCGTCGGGGCTGATGACTTCCACGTGCATGGGATTCGTAAGGGTATCAGCCATGGCTTATTCCCCTTTCTTCATCTTTTCAGCCTTTTCAATCGCTTCATCAATTGTGCCGACCATGTAGAACGCGCCTTCAGGCATATCATCGTGCTGGCCTGCAAGGATTTCCTTGAAGCCGCGGATGGTTTCCTTCAGGGATACGTATCTGCCGGGGGAGCCTGTAAACTGTTCGGCTACGAAGAAGGGCTGAGACAGGAATCTCTGTACCTTTCTTGCGCGGGCTACGATGACTTTGTCATCATCGGAAAGTTCTTCCATGCCCAGGATGGCGATGATATCCTGCAGTTCTTTGTAGCGCTGCAGAATAGCCTGTACGCCGCGGGCCACTTCGTAATGCTCTTCACCCAAAACATTCGGGTCAAGGATACGGCTGGTGGAGTCCAGCGGGTCTACTGCCGGATAGATGCCCAGTTCCGCGATGGAACGGCTCAGTACGGTGGTAGCGTCCAAGTGTGTAAATACGCCTGCTGGAGCCGGATCCGTCAAGTCATCGGCCGGTACGTATACGGCCTGGATGGATGTGATGGAACCGTCTTTGGTGGAAGTGATGCGTTCCTGCAGTTCGCCGATATCGGTAGCCAGTGTCGGCTGGTAGCCTACGGCGGACGGCATACGCCCGAGCAGCGCGGATACTTCGGAACCTGCCTGTACGAAACGGAAAATATTGTCTACGAAGAGCAGGACGTCCTGTCCCTGTTTGTCGCGGAAATATTCAGCCATGGTCAAACCGGTGAGAGCTACACGCATACGCGCTCCCGGAGGTTCGTTCATCTGGCCGTATACCAGCGCAACTTTGGAAAGAACGCCGGAGTCTTTCATTTCTCCCCAGAGATCGTTCCCTTCACGGGTACGTTCGCCGACGCCGCAGAATACGGAGCAGCCGGAGTGTTCTGTCGCCACGTTATGGATCAATTCCTGGATAAGAACGGTCTTACCTACACCCGCACCGCCGAAGAGCCCGATCTTACCGCCTTTTGCATACGGAGCGATGAGGTCGACGACTTTGATGCCGGTTTCAAAAATTTCGGTTGCCGGAGACTGGTCTTTAAAGGCCGGTGCCGGACGATGAATAGGCCAGTAGTCGGATGCCGGTACTTTTGTATCGTCATTGTCGACGGTCTGTCCGAGTACGTTGAAAATACGTCCCAGGCATCCGTCGCCGACCGGTGCTGCAATAGCACGGCCGGTATCTACTGCTTTCATTCCGCGTACCATGCCATCGGTGGAACTCATCGCAACGGTGCGGACTACGCCGTCACCTAAGTGCTGCATGGTTTCACAGATAACATCTACCGGAACAGTGCCTTCTTCATCTTTGACATGAATTGCGTTATAGATGGCAGGAAGTTCCTGATCGTCGGAAAAAGCGATATCGACGACAGCGCCCATGACCTGTACGACCTTGCCTACCTGTCCCTGCTGTTCATTTGCCATGAAGAAGCATTCCTCCTTAATCAAATTAAGCCGGTTTATTCGAGAGCTGCCGCACCGCCGACAATTTCGGAAATTTCATTGGTGACCTGTGCCTGACGCGCTTTGTTGTACGTAAGGTTGAGGTCGGCAATTCTTTCCGTCGCGTTGTCAGTGGCAGCGGACATGGCCGCCATACGGCTGCCCAGCTCGGACGCCGCGGATTGCAGCATCGCATTATAAACCTGTACTTGTATATATTCAGGAAGCAGTTTGGAAAGCACTGCCGCCGCATCAGGAAGGAAAATATAGGAATCTTCCTCGATACGGAGGAAATCCTGTCTTTCTTTTTCCCATTCGCTGGCAGCCGCTTTTGCTGCTTCTTCCGTTTTTCCCTCAGCCTGCGCTTCAATGGGGAGCAGCCGGTCTACCTGGACCTGCTGGCGGAGGGCGGTGATGAATTTGGTATAAATAATATAAACTTCATCGACTTCTTCTTTTGTGAAGTATTCCACCATCTCTTTGGAGAGATCGATGGAATCCTGAGCCGACGGCTTATCAGAAAAGCCGAAATGATAGGTATCGGGATCATACCCGCGGAATTTCAGATAATTCTTCGCCTGTTTCCCGCAGACATATAAAGCGTATGCAGAACGATCCTTTCCGGAGATTTCCTGCAGGGTACGCTTCATCACGTTGGAGTTATAAGCGCCGGCAAGGCCTTTGTCGCCGCAAATGACGAGATATCCGACCTTCTTTACTTCGCCTGTCCTGAAGAGCGGGCTCGTAAATCCGGGTGTCACCGAAGAAGCACGGCGCAGGAGCTCTCCGATCTTTTCCGCATAAGGACGGGAGCCGTTTGCCTTTTCCTCCGCTTTGCGCAGGCGGGCGGCGGCTACCATCTTCATGGCTTTCGTGATCTGCTGGATGTTGGTGACGGATTTTATGCGCCCTTTTATATCACGCGTACTTTCCAATCAGATCACCCCTCTACCGTTTCAGACTTTTCTTCTGTTTCGCTTTGTGCCTTGTAACGTTTCTTGAATTCATCAAGAGCTTCTCTGAGTTTCGCTTCATTTTCATCTGTCAGCTTCTTTTTATCCACGATATCAGCGCCGATTTCCGGATGGCTGCTGTGGAGGAAATTCAGAACCTGCTGTTCAAACCCGACAACCTGGTCTACGTCCACGTCATCAAGATACCCTTTGACGGCAGTGTAGATCGCCATAACCTGGTCTTCGACCGGATAGGGGGAATACTGCGGCTGCTTCAGAATTTCCGTCGTCCTCTGGCCGCGGTCAATCTGCGCTTTGGTGGCAGCGTCAAGATCGGAACCGAACTGGGCAAATGCCGCCAATTCACGGAACTGTGCCAGATCCAGACGCAGCGTGCCTGCGACCTGTTTCATGGCCTTAATCTGCGCGGAACCGCCTACACGGGATACGGACAGGCCGACATTGATGGCCGGACGGATCCCGGAATAAAAGAGTGCCGTTTCCAGATAAATCTGTCCGTCCGTGATGGAAATAACGTTTGTCGGAATGTACGCACCGACATCGCCTGCCAGTGTTTCAATGATCGGCAGCGCGGTGATGGAGCCGCCGCCCAGTGCATCGGACAGACGTGCCGCACGTTCCAGCAGACGGGAATGCAGATAGAATACGTCACCGGGGTAAGCTTCGCGTCCCGGCGGACGGCGCAGCAGAAGCGACATGGCGCGGTAAGCGACAGCATGTTTGGAGAGGTCGTCATAGATAATGAGGACATCCTTGCCCTGGTGCATGAAATGTTCCGCAATGGATACACCGGAGTATGGTGCAAGGTACTGCATCGGAGACCCTTCGGAAGCACCGGCATGTACGATGATAGAGTAATCCATAGCGCCGGCAGCTCTCAGCCGTTCGTATACACGGACGACATTGGAGTTCTTCTGCCCGATGGAAACATAAATACAAATGACATCCTGCCCCTTCTGGTTCAGAATGGTATCAATAGCGATGGCGGTCTTGCCTGTACCTCGGTCACCGATGATCAGCTCACGCTGTCCGCGGCCGATCGGGACCATGGAGTCGATACATTTCAGACCGGTCTGCAGCGGGACGTTTACCGGCTGTCTGTCGGCAATGCCCGGAGCTTTGATTTCAATGTCGCGATAAGCGTCAGTCTTGATTTCGCCTCTGCCGTCAATCGGCTGTCCCAGCGCATTGACCACGCGGCCGATGACCGCATTGCCTACGGGAACCTGCATCAGACGGCCCGTTCTCTTTACTACGTCGCCTTCCTTGATGGTTTCCGCATTCCCCAGAAGAACGGCACCTACATTGCTTTCTTCCAGGTTCATGGCCATGCCGTAAACGCCGTTCGGCAGTTCCAGCAATTCACCGGCCATGCAGTTTTCAAGGCCATATACATGGGCGATACCATCGCCGACTTCAAGAACCGTACCTACTTCATCGACATTGAGGTCTACTTTGTAATTTTCAATCTGTTTTTTAATGACAGATGTGATTTCATCTGAACTGATTTTCATATCCTGTAAGTCACCTCAATCTCTTTGCATCATTTGCGAGCGGAGCGCCGCAAGCTGGCGGGCTATGGATCCGTCAATCAGACGGTCTCCCATCCGGACCGTGAATCCGCCTATCAAAGATGCGTCTACTTTCTGTTTCATGATAATTTTGCTTCCCGTGATTTCCGCAAGTTTGGCTTTCAAAGCGTCCACCTGGGATTTGGTCAATGGAAACGCAGAGGTTACCACGGCTCCCTCCATGCCCATCCCATGATGCGCAAGATTGGCATAGACATCCGCCATGGCAGCAAAATCAGCGATGCGGCCTTTGTCGATAACAACATAGCAGAACTGTAAAACTATCGGCTGCACCTTATCTGCAAATAACTTATTTATAGTATCTTTCTTGACATCCTTAGCAAGCAGAGGATGGTTCAGAATCTCCCCGAGCTCTTTGCTTTTCCCTATGGTATCGGCAATGAGGCGGAGATCTTCTTCCGTTTGTTCCAGGCAGTGCTGCTCTGCGGCAATTTCATAGATGGCTCGTCCGTACTTCTTTGCAAGGATTACGTTCTTATCCATGATTACTTACCTGCCTGCCCGGCATCCAGTCTTGCGATGCTTTCTGCTATGAGCCGGTCATTCGTATCCGGCGTCATATTTTTGCTGATGATCTTCGATGCAATATCACAGGAAAGAGCGGCCACCTGCGTCTTCAGATCCTCTAGGGCATCCTTGCGTTCCCTTTCGATCTGTTTAGCAGCCTGGACTTTTTCCCTCTCAATAGCCGCATGGGCCTCATCGATCTGCGCCTGGGCCTGTACCTTGGCCTCTTTTACGGCCTTGTCCACGATCCCCTGTGCGGCGACCTGGGCATTGGCAAGTTCCGCTTCCAGATCGGATTTGAGCTTGGCCGCCTCCGCGCTGGACCGGGCCGCGCTGTCCAGGTCATTCCGGATCTTGTTCCTGCGGTCATCCATGACCTTCAGCACCGGCTTATAGCAGAAATGTGCCAAAACGGCAACGAGAATGATAAAGTTGAGGATTGAAATCAGCAGCGTACCATTTAATTCTACCAATGAAATCCCCTCCTTAGGCTAACAATGAATTGGAATTAGCCGAGGAAAGGATTGGCGAATACGAGGACGAGAGAAATAACGATAGCGATAATCGGAATAGATTCTATCAAGCCGATGCCGACGAGCATGGAAGTGAAGAGCTGCCCCTGGATTTCCGGCTGGCGGGTCATGCCGTCGATAACGTGGGATGCCAATTTAGAATCACCAAATGCTGCTGCAAATGCGGCAACTGCCGCAATCAGCGCAGATGCGATAAGGGAATACTGAACAACAATAGTCTGATCCATGGTAATAATTCCTCCTAAGAATATAATGTCCCGGTTTTTCCGGATATAATGGTACCGTTTTTACGGGCGGCGCCCGGCATTTTATGGAGTGCCGCTCCCACTCACCTGCACACCTTCACTTATTCCACACTTTCCTTGAGATAAATGGACGTCAGCGTAGTGAAAATGTATGCCTGGATCAATCCGACCACAAGGCTGAATACGACCCAGAGCAAAGGTACAAGCACAGGTGCCAGCGCGTAGAGGATTTCCAGCAGAATTTCCCCTGCTAAAATATTACCGAACAGACGCATCGCCAGAGTTACCGGACGGGAAAGTTCTTCCACGATATTGATGATGACGAACGGCGGCATCGGTTCAAAGAAATGTTTCAGCCATTTGCCGAATCCCCTGTTCCTGATATAAACGAAATGAATACATAATGTACCGGTCAGCGCCAGCCCCAAGGTTGTATTCACATCATTTGTCGGAGACGCTGTCAGATGGGCTGTCGGCAGAAGTCCTATTTCATTGGCCACAAAGATGAACAGAAAAAGTGTCAACAGGAAATAAACAACCTTTTTATAATGCGATCCCATATTCCTTTCAAACTGGGAGCATAGCGGCTCAATGACCATTTCCACCGCGTTCTGGATACCGTTTGGAACGAGCGAACGCCCCCGGCTCGCAGCAAAGACGATAATAAATACTATAAGGGCAGTAAGCCATTGTGTAAAAATCGTATCCAGATTGACCGACATTCCGAAAAGCTGTGCAACCACATGTGTACCTGTATGAAAATGCATAGTCTCACCCCCTCTCTTTTTTGGACGTCAGGAAAATATTATTCTTATTCCACACTATTGCCTTGCCCAGATAGTAGCAGGGAACAGTGACAATAAGCCCGCCAGGAAGCCAAGAATGGAAAGCGGTGTCCATAAAACCACCGCCGCCGCCAGCCCCGCTTCCACAAAAAGCCGGGAGCCTGCAAGCGCGGCGCCCATCTGGCCTATGTAGGCCGCGTCCCGCTTTTCTTTCTCCCAGTGGATGTAACGCTGTTTCATGTACAAGAAAAAAAGAATATGAAATACGACGCCGGCGGCAAATCCTGCCGCTACAGTCCATTCCCACTTCAAAAACGCGGCGGCCGCGCCGACAGCGCCTATGGCTGCCAGACGGCTGACCATTCTATCCGCAAAAGCAGGGAATACCGTATCATACTTCATTTCTTACTTTCCTATCATTTTTCTAATTATGGCCCACAATCCGGATATGGCGCCCAAAAGGGATAACCCGATAAGGCCGAAAGGATACGTCCCCAAGTATTCATCACACTTAAGTCCGCCCCAGATACCGAGGCCGATACAGGAAAGAAGGGTCATGCCCGCTCCGCCTGCCACAGCGATACTGCGCATCGGATTGAACTCTTTTCCTTTATCTCCCTGTTCCCCGGCATTCTTCATGGCCATCTCCGGCATGTGCATATCATGAAAAACTGCACGCAAAATACGTACAGCTCTACCCATACAAAGTTATTGTAACATATGCGGATTTACTTAGCTATAAATTTAGACGGTTTTTTATGAGAAATCCCCTCCGCATACAAAAGCGTCTCCACGATGCGCCCGGCGGATCTGCCGTCACCGTAAGGATTCACTGCTTCCGCCATCGCATGATATGCCGCCTCATCGGTCAGCAGCCGGTATGCCGTCTGATAAATCTTCTCTTCCCCGGTGCCTACCAGTTTTACCGTCCCCGCCTCTACCGCTTCGGGGCGCTCTGTCGTATCGCGAAGGACAAGGACGGGTTTCCCCAGACTCGGCGCTTCCTCCTGTATGCCGCCTGAATCGGTCAGCACAAGGGCGGACCGCGCCATCAGATTCGTGAAAGGCTCATACTCCATCGGTTCCACAAGATGGATGCCCGCCGCGCCGTCCAGCTCTTCCTCCACCGCTTCACGGACAAGAGGATTCCGATGGACAGGAAATACCACTTCCGTATCCGGTACGGTTTCCACCAGCCGGCGGAGCGCACGGTACACATGATGCATGGGCGCGCCCAAATTTTCACGGCGGTGGGTGGTCACAAGGATGACGCGCTTGTGTTCTTCAATCGCCTGTATTTCTTCATCTTCAAAAGTATAATCTTTCTTTACCGTCGAAAGGAGCGCATCAATGACGGTATTCCCCACGACAAAAATATTTTCATCCTTTTTATTTTCACGGAGCAGATTTCCCCGCGCTGTTTCTGTCGGGGCAAAATGAAGACTGGCCAGGACGCCCGTAAGCTGGCGGTTCGCCTCTTCAGGAAAAGGGGACGCCAGATCTCCCGTGCGCAGCCCCGCTTCTACATGTCCGACTTTGATCTGCTTGTAAAAAGCGGCAAGCGACGCGGTAAATGTCGTCGTTGTATCCCCATGGACAAGGACATAGTCCGGTTTTTCCTTTTCCAGTACTTCTTCCAGTCCGCGAAGGACGCGGGAAGTAATATCATACAGGGACTGTCCGCTCCTCATGATATCCAGATCGTAATCGACGGGCAGCTTGAAAAGATCCACCACCTGATCGAGCATTTCCCGATGCTGCGCCGTGAGGCAGACCTTTGTTTCTATTTCGGGATGCGCCAGAAGCGACTGCACGACAGGAGCCATCTTTATCGCTTCAGGCCGCGTGCCGAAAACCGTCATGACTTTCACAGGACTACTCCTTTTCATAAAACAAACTGATACAATGAAATATTTCTGCCAATTCCTTTTTTATTTCTCATCCTTTTCCGACGCTGGAAGAACGACCTCTCTCATGACGCCGAGTTTCTTCGCCCAGAAAATAAACACCCCGAGTGCGAGAAGGATCACCGCCACACCGAGAAACGGATTCAGCCTCACCACAAGGAGCGCCGCTGCCGAGAAAAAAGCGGTCAGCGCGTACATCACCAGCACCACCTGTTTCTGCGACAGGCCTGCCGCCAGAAGACGGTGGTGGAGATGATTCTTGTCCGGTGAAAAAATCGGCACCCCTGACTGCCTGCGCCGCACGATAGCAAGTACCGTATCGGTAATGGGCACGGCCAGCGCCACCAAAGGCACGATAAGGACTGCGGCAGCCGCCGTCTTCATAGATCCCATGACCGACACCGCGGCAATCACATACCCGAGGAACATGGATCCCGTATCGCCCATGAAAATTTTAGCCGGATTGAAATTATACTGCAGAAAGCCGAGGCACGCCCCCGTCATGGCCACCATAGCGGCAGCCGATATCCACTGCCCCATTTGGAATGCAAGAAAGGCAATGGCAATAGACGCTATCGTGGCGATCCCCGCAGCAAGCCCATCAAGACCATCAATAAGATTAACCGTATTGATAAATCCGATGATCCAGAAAATAGTAAGCGGTATGGAAATAAAGAGAGGAAATTCAATGATCCCCATATAGGGAAGATCAATCCAGTCAATATTCACATCAAAGAATATCACAAGCACGGCGGCGGATAAGATCTGCCCGAGAAGTTTCACCTTGGCGGGAAGAGATACGATATCATCTGCAATCCCCACGAAAACAAGACAGGTCGCGCCGATCATAATCCCTGTCATTTCATAAGTAAAGCCCACCGTAAGAATGACGGATACCATAAACCCTGCGTATATGGCAAGCCCGCCCAAACGGGGCACCAGTCCGTGATGCACCTTCCGCGCGTCCGGCTTATCCACGGCGCCGATCTGCACCGCGAAATTTTTTACGGCCGGCGTGAGAATAAACGTCACGGCAAGCGCGGCAAGGAACGTGAACGCGTAAGCGAACAACGAACCACCTCCCCTTTCTATGTATATGGTTATTTTAGCACAACTGATGAAATATTGTTGCCCGCCTGCGGCCTCGAAATAAAGCGGAGCCCAAAAGAAGCGGGAACCGCAAAAGGAAGGCACGCGAAACGGAGCACAGCATTTTCGGATCCCACGCAGCAAAAAACCTCACGGCTGTTTGATCGAAATCATTCCGCCATGAGGCTTTTCATTTTTACTGTTTCGTGCGAATCACGACGCAGCGGTACGGCGCTTCTCCGTCGCTTTCTGTAGACACCGCGCCGTCACTTTGGAGCGCCAGGTGGATCATGCGGCGGTCGCCTGCCGACATCGGTTCGAGGCGGATTTCTTCCCCTGTACGCTTCACCTTATCCGCCAGGCGGTGCGCCAGCGATTCCAGCGTCTGTCTGCGGCGCTGCCGATAGTCCTCCACATCAAGGAGCACGAAGTAATGGTGGCGGAAATTTTTATTTGCCGCCAGATTTGTCAGGTACTGGAGCGCGTCCAGCGTCTGACCGTGCTTTCCGATAAGGATGCCCAGACCCTCGCCGTGAAGGTTAAAAAGAATGCGTTCTTCACTCACCATCTTCTCAAGCTGCACATCCATCTTCATTCCTTTGAAAACGCCCGTCAGGAAACGTTTCGCTTCTTCAGCAGCTTCTTCCTGCTCTTCCGCGGAAAACGGAGTTTCCTCACGGCCACGTTTTTCCTTCTTCGCCGTAAGAACTTCTTCCGTATCGCCGCCGGCCATGACGTTTTCCCCCGGCTCCTCCGCAGCGGAAACGGTTTCTTCCTCTCCGTCTGCAGCCCCGGCAACAGCCGAAGTCATGTCCCCGGCAGTCTCCGCAGCATCTTCCGTTTCCGATCCTGCCGCGCCGACCTCGACAACGGCATCTTTCTTGTTGAACAAACCGAAAAGTCCGCTTGAGGGCTGTTCAATGACACGGATCACTGCTTCTGCGCGGGAAAGCCCCAGCTTCTTCAATCCTTCTTCCACTGCTTCGTCAACGGTTTTTGCGGTAATTCTGACAGTTTTCATAGTTATTCCTCCGCTTTCCCGGAACTATCCCCGGCCTCTGCCGTCTTTTCAGCAGAAGCCGTTTTTTCTTTTTCATCACCGGCCTTCGGTGCTTCATCGGCTGCCGGTTTCTTTGCTACCTTTTTAATAATTTTTCTGCGGATAATCTTTTTCCTCTTTGTCTTAGCCACAGCCTCTTCATCGGTATGGACAGTGACTACGCCTTTTTTCGAAGGCCCGTTTATCATTTCCTTTCCCTTTTCCCCGCGGAACATGATAAGCTGCTGGAAAAACTGGTAAACATTGCTCACCACCCAGTAAATCACCAAACCGCTCGGAAAATGAAGAGACATCCAGCCAATCATAAGAGGCATCATGAAAAGCATCGTCTTTTGGTTGCCCGGCGCATCTTTCGGTGTCGTCTGCCAGGAAACAAGGAACGTGGACGCGGCGGAAAGAACAGGCAGGATGTACGTGCCGTCTTCCGCTGCCAGACTTTCAATCCAGAGGAAACCCGCATGGAGAGGGTCATAGTTGAATCCCTGTATCGCATAGTACATCGCGATAAGGAAAGGCATCTGTATGAGCAGGGGCAGGCATCCCGCCATGGGGGACGCATTATGCTCTTTGTACAGACGCCCCATTTCCTGCCGCATCATGGCAGGGTCATTTCTGTACTTCTTCTGGATTTTCTGGATCTCCGGCTGTATTGCCTGCATCGCTTTCATGGAACGGATCTGTTTCACCGCGAGGGGAAGCAGCAGCGTCTTAATGAGTATCGTCAAAACGACGATAGCGATGACGTAATTGGGAAATCCGAGACCGGAAGTAAATTCATAACAAATCTGCAGGCCGATGCGCATCAGATCGGCAATCATGCCTACAATAGCCGAGAGTACGGGAATCTGGAACTCAGATCCGCCTCCGCCAAAGCCAAGATTCATAATTTCTCCTTATACGGCCTCTATTTCAGCCGCCTAAATGTTCCCGCTTTCTGAATTTCAAAAGCAGGATGAGACAGGAATGCAGAAACTCTGCTAAATTCATGGCGTGACAAGATAACAAAACGCGAAAGATGAAAAAACGGCGCCTCATCAAAAGCGCCGTACATTGCCTGTCGGAAAAGCCTTATGGAACAGGGTCATAACCGCCCTTATGGAAAGGATGGCACTTCAAGATCCGCTTTAACGCGAGCCATCCGCCTTTCAGCGCGCCGTATTTCTCCACCGCTTCCAGCGCGTAAGTGCTGCAGGTGGGAGTGAAACGGCAGCATGGCGGTTTCAGGGGAGAAACATATTTCCTGTAAAATCGAATAAGAACAATCAGCACCGTCTTCATCATGCCCCCTCCAGCATGCCCGCTTTACGCCACAGCGCAAGCAAAGCCTTTTCCGCTTCGCTATACGTCGCTGTCGTCAGAAAAGCGGCGGCAAGCAATATGGCTTCATAATGGGAAGAAAGTTCATGACGATGGAGGCGGTAAACCTCTTTCATCAGGCGCCTTGCCCGGTTGCGCGCCACGGCATTGCCGATGCGCTTCGTCGTCACAAACCCGATCCGGACAGGTTCCCGTTTCGTCCTGACCACGTACATAAGTCCCGCGCGGTTGCTGAAACGCCGGCCGGCCGAGTATATACGCCGGTAATCCCTGTTTTGCCGGATACGGAAATCACGGTGAAGCGGGTACTTCTTCTCCTGCTTCGATTCTGACTCAGGCACTTAATACCTTTCTGCCCTTGGCTCTTCTTCTTTTCAGAACAATACGGCCGGCTTTCGTCTTCATACGGGCGCGGAATCCGTGGGTATGTTTTCTCCAGTGGTTATTAGGCTGGAATGTCATTTTTGCCATCAGTGAACACCTCCTTACTGCGTCCTGTGTATTCACACACCATAACATGCTAATTATAGCTAAACAGCTATCAGATGTCAAACGAAAATACTTCACACACTCCGCTTTTCACGAAGAAATCAGTACCGCATTATGACGCCTTATCGTTCCCCTCATTATGACACGCTCTCCTTCAATCGTCATTCAGAACGGTGGCAAAAATGCCTTGTGGGAAAAACGGGAAACAGGATGGTGACACGGAGTGAAGAATCTATTACCTCACTTTCCCCTCTTGATTCCTGATAAAGAAAAAAGGAAACGGTCTCCCGTCTCCCTTATTTGCCTTTCCGCATCACCTATTGCAGTGCGGACCTCTGCAAGCTTCCTGGTCATCACCGCTTCTCTCCGGAACACCGCAGACTCCCCGCTCACCGTTTTCTCCGATGGGACAGAGCTGTACGTTTTCATCCTGCGGCGGATTATCTCCGCCATCATACGCGGCAAAACCGCCAACTACCCCGCCTGCAATCAGTGCCGCGGCAAGTATTGTTTTCTTCCACATAAGAACACCTTCTTTCAAAACTGAAGCTTATTCATATATTTATATATATCTATTATAACATACCCTGTATAGTGCCTTATTGACAGGGAACGGAAAAACGCCATCTGAAGCGAATGTGAAGGATCTGCTGCCGTGATGAGGGGGTGGTCAGGCGTCATCCTGAACGAACGTGAAGGATCTATTACCGTAATGGGGAAAAGCGGTAAGGCGTCATGAGAGTAATAGATTCTTCACTCTGTGTCACCATCCTGTTTCCTGTCTTTTCAATAAGGCATTCTTACCACCGTTCTGAATGACGTTAAACAGACAGGCACAGCCGGGATTTTAACTGCTCCCGGGCCTGCCGATAAAGTGGTATCCATGGTAAGGCGTCATCCGAAGCAAATGGAAGGATCTATACCCGTGATGAGGAAAACGGTAAGCTGTCATTCTGAGCGCAGCGAAGAATCTGCTGCTGTGATGAGGGAAGAAAAGCAAGGATTATATAAATTTATTACAGCCATTCTTTTGATAAATCTTTCCATTCAGGATTTATACTGTTTATCAAAACTTCTTTTTTATTTCGGGAAAATCCTTTTATGCTTTTTTCCCGATGAATGGCATCTTTTATATTACTTATCGTTTCATAATATACAAGATAATAAACGTGATATCTTTTAGTGAAACTATCATTGATTCCCATGCGATGTTCATATAAACGACGTTGCAAATTATTTGTGACACCTGTATAAAGGACGGTTTTATTATAATTGGTAAGAATTAAACATAACCCATAGAAGTACCTCCCATATAAGATTATATACAAATATGTGGTAGTAGGTAATAAATGAAAAGCAACACTAACAGTAAGACGTCATAATGAGGGAAACGGTTAATCGTCATCTGAAGCAAACGTGAAGGATCTGTTGCCGTAGTGAGGAAGCCGGTAAAGTGTCATTCGGAGCAATAGATTCTTCACTCTGTGCCACTATCCCGTTTCCCATCTTTCCCTCAAGGCTTTCTTGACTCCGTTCAGAATGACAGCGGACGGCAAGGCGTCATCCTGAGCGGCAGCGAAGGATCTATTACCGTCCGCTTATCCCCCGCTTACATAAAAATACGGTACCCATCACATCTGACGAGTACCGCATTTTATTTCTTATACTATTTCCTTATCCTTGTCTTTGTTTTCCAGTTTACGCTTCCGGGGAAATATGAGAACCGTACACATCACGGTAATCACCCTTTTCTTTATTGCTTTCATTATTGACACGGACGCGTTCCACCTTATTTCTGTCATTATCCTTGCCGGAAATACGGTCGACACGGGTGCGATCCAGATCCTTTATCCGATTGATTTCAGGATCGAATTCACCGATGGCCTTTGCCATGTCGCTGTCAATGGGTGCGCCGTTCTGCAGGGCGCGGTAAATAATGGCCGCAAATTCATAGCGGGTCATGGAACGGTCACCCTTGAACTCTCCATCCGGATACCCTTCCAAAAGACCTCTGTCTGCCAATGATTTCACATAAGAATATGCCCAGTGATCTTTAGGAACATCGGGGAAATTAACATCCTTCATTACCGATGCTCCCGACTGCATGGCTCCGCGCATGGCTTTAATCTCAGCACTCTGCGCCTTGACAATCGCTTTCAAGTCCTCCACTTCCTTGGCCAAAGCCACCCGTGATGTGGATACATGGTTGCCCTGTCCCAGCTTCACGCTGACTCCGGCATTCACCATGTTTTCTCCTCCCCCGAAGGAGCCTCCCACGCTGAACATGGTGTCTTCATTGGGACGGTAGAATGCTCCTACCGCTACCGCATGGGCGTCTTTGTAGTTGCCGTAGCCCGCTGCCACATCCCACTTGTCATCCGGGTCGAAGTCCAGCGGGTGGAGGGCTGCCAATGCTGCCGCTCCTGCTCCTACTCTGTCCATCCGGTCTCCCAGTTCATTGACGGCTCCTCCTATGTTGTTGATTGTCTGGTTTGTTTTCCACAGCTGCCCCCCGTTGACGGCGTCAGTGCTGTTTGCGCTGATGTCTCCGGCTGCTACGTTGGTGATTTTCTTGTTCCCTGCGTTGATGCCGCTGTTGTCGATTTTCACATTCCCCACGGTCAGGGTGTTGGTGGTCACACTGTTCAATCCTTTCAGGTCTTTGGCCATGCGGACTTTCAGGTTGTTATTGCCGTCGGATACGACGCCGAGGTTGTCTTCTGTGGTCAGTTTGTTTGTGTCTGTAATGCCTCCGACGACGTTCACCTGTTCGTTCAGTTTCTTCTTGATGACGTTTCCTGTATCGCCGCCGTATTTCATGCCGTCATTTAGGGTAGCCACTTCTTCTTTGGTTCCGTCCGGTTTTTCGTATACGATACGGGTCATGGTCGTCCCCGGCGCGCCGTCTACTCCGGGCTTGCCGTCACGGGTAACGGAGATGTTTGTTGTTACGCCGTCTTTTCCGTTGATGCCGATTTTTCCGTCTTTGCCGTTTTTACCTGTAGCAACGATGGTTTCGGTTTTCAGGTTCTTGTCCATTTTGACGGTGAGGTTTCCGTTCGCATCGGCAAAGGTTTTGATGTTTTCACCGGAGTATTCGGAGGCGGCTTTTGTCCCTTCTCCTTTGATGGTGACTTTGTCTCCCAGGTTCCGGTGGAATTCTCCGTCGTTGCCGGCAAAGTCCATGCCTTTTTTCGTCAGTTCTTCAGATGTATTGGTAATCTTTTGGTCTACGGCTTTGAGCTGGTCTTCTGTGGCGGCCTGTCCGCTGGTGATGTTGTTCGGATCCCAGGTTTTGTTGGTCAGTCCGTTGACGGTTCCGTCTTTCCCATTGATTTTCACTTTTCCGGCATCGATGTTTCCTGTCGTGCCGTCAATGGTGACTTTGTCTCCGGCTTTGATGATGCCGGTTGTTCCGTCGATGGATACCTGTTTGGACGGATCGGTTCCCAGTGTGACTTTGTCGCCGAGTCCGACAGTATATTCTTTGCCGCCTGTTCCATTGGTTCCTTCGGTGACGGTTATATTGCTGTCTTTGGCTTTGACGGTCGTATGCTGGCCTGCCAGTGTCTTTACGTCATGCAGCTGGCTGCCGTTGACGGCATCGGTGCTGTTTGCGCTGACGTCTCCGGCTGCTACGTTGGTGATTTTGTTGCCGCCGTTGTCAAGGCCGTTCTTGGTGAGGGATACGGTGTTTCCGGCTGCGCCGTTGCTGATGGTTATTCCGTTATTGTTGATGAATGTATCGCCGGCGGTTATGCTTTCGAGGCCTTTCAGGGCTTTGGCAAGGCGGACTTTCAGTTTGTCATTGCCGTCGGATACGACGCCGAGGTTGTCTTCTGTGGTGAGTTTGTTTTCGTCTGTAATGCCTCCGACTACGTTCACCTGTTCGTTCAGTTTCTTCTTGATGACGTTTCCTGTATCGCCGCCGTATTTCATGCCGTCATTTAGGGTAGCCACTTCTTCTTTGGTTCCGTCCGGTTTTTCGTATACGATACGGGTCATGGTCGTCCCCGGCGCGCCGTCTACTCCGGGCTTGCCGTCACGGGTAACGGAGATGTTTGTTGTTACGCCGTCTTTTCCGTTGATGCCGATTTTTCCGTCTTTGCCGTTTTCACCTGTAGCGACGATGGTTTCGACTTTCAGGTTTTTATTCATTTTCACGTCGATTGTCGTATTTCCGACAGGGTCCTGCGTGATAAAGGTTTTAAGGTTTTCTCCGCTGTATTCCGTATCGGCCGCGGTACCTTCTCCTTTCACGGTTATCTTGGAGCCCAGTTTATTGGTTTTTGTACCGCCTGCATTGGCATCGAACTGCAGGCCTTTGGCGATTACATCATCCAATTTGGATTTGGACGCGATGTCCTTTAATTTTACGGTTTCTTTCTGCCCTGCATGGTTTTTATCTTCTACGGTCAGATCAATATTTCCGTTGGTATCGACTGTATAAGACCCATCCGCACTGGATGCGTTTCGTACCAGCCGATAATCGGTGGCCGCTGCACTTTGATTATTGATGGCTTCGGTAACCGTCTTCAACTGATCTTCTGTGGCGGCACGCCCGCTGACGGCCGTCGGGTTCGTTACATTCCAGGTCTTATTATCTAAACCTGTTACATAATTACCGGTAGTACCGCCGGATGTCTGGCTGCCCATGGTCACACCGCCGGCTTTCACCGTATCCGTAGCGGTTACTGTCTTCACATGAATGTCTTCGTTGAGTTTTACGCCGATTTTCGTATCGTCACCGGTTTGGGTGATTTCTGTCGTAATGTTGTTATCGCCGTTAACGGTGACTTTAGAGCCTAATTTGTTCGTTTTTTCGCTGTTATTATCCGCGTCGAACCGAAGGCCTTTATTAATCACTTCATTTTTAGCGTCATGCAATTGTCCGCCGTTCACCGCGTCTTTGGATCCGGCTGCCACCTGACCGTCAGCCACATTGGTTACTTTTTGGTTATTCGCATTGAGGCCGTTATTGGTTACATAGGTCTTTCCGCCTACGGTCAGGCCGTTGTTGTTAATCACCGTATTGCCCGTTGTGACGCTGTCCACTTTCACATCTTTGGCCAGTTTGATATTCAGCGTATCTGTCCCGTTGGATACCACGCCGATATTTCCGTCTGTCAACTTAGATGTATCTGCCACGCCGCCGACGATATTTGTCTGTTCGCCTAATTTCCGTGTAAACTTGTTAGCCGCGGCGGCCGCAGCTTTCACATCGCCCGCATAGGCCACGCCTTTATCTATTTCCGAGGTTACTGCATAGAGCTGGCTGCCGTTGATAGCGTCGGTAGAGGCAGCGGAAATACGGCCAGCCGCTACATTGGTGATCGTCCGCTCACTGCCCGCCTTACCCACGCTGACTGTAGAAGCCGGATTTACTCCTGCAAAATTATGTGCTGTTCCATTGATCGTTGCGGAGGGTGTCGCCACAGCTGCCGCCGTTTCCGAACCGGCGCCGAGGGCTATGGCATTTTCATTGGCCACTTTTGTATTGCTGCCAAGAGCCATGCCGTTCTTCGCCGTTACAGAAGCGTTGTTCCCCAGCACCATAGCACCATCAGCGGAAACCGTGGAATTGCTTCCCACCGTATAGGCATTATCCGCTTTAATGGTATTCTTATAACCGAAAGCACCTGCCGTATTTCCTTTGACCGTACCAGCCGTGACGTGCTTGATCTTATCGCCGTTGGCTTCTGTCGTTTCCGTAATGGTGGCAGATCCGACTGTATTACCGCCGCCAACGGCATAGGCATTATTCCCATACACGGTATTTTCCGTGCCGACCGCCGCGGAAGAGGCACCGGATACGGTGCCGTCCGTCATATCCAGACCGACTGTATTCGCATCGCCGACAGCTGTAGATTTATTCCCGTAAGTCTCCGCCCGGCTGCCGAGAGCCAGAGACTTATCGCCCCAGCTCCGTGCCATGACACCGATACCGGTGCTGGCAATCCCCTTCGTCAGTGTATTGACGCCAATCGCCGTCGAACCTGTACCATAAGACTGGGTCATCATGCCGATGGCCATACTGGCATTCCCTATAGAAGCGGTATTCACATAATTCTTACTGTCATTGATAGCTGCACTTCCCAATGTCGTCCCAGGATATAATACAGCCAGTTCCCGGTTAAAGTTTTTCTGCACACCAGTGGTCGCCATGTCCGGAATGGCAGCCTGTAGAACAGGTTTTGCCCGATCAATATCATCCCCGCCGATAGCAATCGAAGAATGCCCGATGGATCTCGAATCAGCGCCTATGGATGTGGATTGCGTACCATAAACTTTAGCCCGGCTGCCGATCGCCACGCCCTGTGAATACTCCGGCTTGTCCGCCGGAGCGGTTACATCTTTTCTGAGCAGGCAGGCTTCCGCTCCGGCACCGATCACCACATCGCCCCGGGAACCATAAGAAGCGGCCTCCGCTCCCATGACAACCGCGCCGTTACCACCTTGGGGATGAGTATGATACTCGGAAACCGTGCTCTTCGCCTGGCGGCCGATGACGATATCCCCGTTTTCTGCTGCTGTTGCCACATTCCCGATGGCGATGGTGCTCGCAGTAAACTGATCCCCGGCCCTCTTCTGTCCCAAAGCCCTGGCTCCCCTGCCTATGGCCACACTGTTTGTAGCAGTCGAACCTGTCTTTGCATCATAACCTGCGGCAAGAGAATTCTCCCCATCCGCATTTGTCAAAGGACCAACAGCAACGGCATTGTTCCCTTTCGCCTTAGTATTGTCACCTACTGCCGTGCTGCCACTACCTGTTGCCGCAGCACCCGGACCATGCTGTGTATTGGCTTCCACCAAGCCCGGCATCAGGCATCCTGTAAGAACAAGAGCACACAGAAACGCACGGAAAGGCAGGCTCTTCTTTTCAGAAGCCGCTCCTCCGTTTTTTCCGCAGCGTCCGGAGATTTCCGAAACCACCACATAACAGTGTTTCACCCGGCTCCAAATAACTTTATAAATTTGATTCATAAATTTCCTCCCTCGTAAATTTCACCTTTATAAGCAGCTGATGAGATATACTTCAAAACAGAGGCTGCCATTCACCAGGCACTATCGACCGAAGCCTTCCGGTATGACCAGAAACTCCTGTCCCTTGTCAAAATAAACGGCTTATATTCTATATACTATTTAATGTAGCGATTATTTACCGGCTGCGATATGCGAACCGTATATGTCGCGGTAATCACCCTTTTCTTTATTGCCTTTATTATTGACACGGACGCGTTCTACTTTATTCCTGTCATTATCTCCGCCGGAAATACGGTCTACCCGGAAACGATAAGCTTCTCTTACCTTTTCCATCTCAGGACCAAATTCTTCCATAGCTTTACCCATATTTCCATCAACAGGCGCCCCATTCTGCAGTGCGCGGTAAATAATGGCCGCAAATTCATAGCGGGTCATGGAACGATCCCCTTTGAACTCTCCATCCGGATAGCCTTCTAAAAGACCTCTGTCTGCCAATGATCTTACATAAGAATATGCCCAATGGTCTTTCGGCACATCGGGGAACTCTACATTCCTTACAGGCTGTCCCGCCATCTGTCCGATGATCTGCCGGAACTGTTCATTTTGTGCTTCCAGACGGGTAACCGCATCTTTCAGGTCAACAATTTCTTTTGCCATAGCTACTTTGGATGTAGACACATGGTTGCCCTGTCCCAGCTTTACGCTGACTCCGGCATTCACCATGTTTTCTCCTCCGCCGAAAGAGCCTCCCACGCTGAACATGGTGTCTTCATTGGGACGGTAGAATGCGCCTACCGATACTGCATGGGCGTCTTTGTAGTTGCCGTAGCCGGCTGCCACATCCCACTTGTCATCGGGGTCAAAGTCCAGCGGATGGAGAGCCGCCAGTGCTGCCGCTCCCGCTCCTGCACGGTTCACACGGGTTCCCAATTCGCCTACTTTATTGGTTACATTTTTTATATCCTGCGTGGAAGCGATGCCGGAAACGGAATAAGTGCTGCCGTCATTACGGGTGAAGTTCAAGGTATTCCCGTCAAGTGCTGCGGATGATGTATAACGATCCTTCAGGCCGGTGATGGTCGCTGTCGTTCCGTCATTATTTATCAAGGTAGCACTGCCTGTACCATTCGCAGCATAGGTAGCCGTGCCGCCGGTTACTACCGTGTCTTTGGCATTGACGGTATATGTCGTCGTATTCCCGGTTTTCTTGGATGTTACGGTTACATTGTCTCCCGCTTCTACCTTTGTCTTTTCAATTCCCAGACTGCTTGTATCGACGGACAGGTTATATCCGACTTTCTTGCCGTTTTCCACTTTATCCGTAATCTTTACTGTCCCGTCCGTAGATTCCATCTTGGGTCCGCTGACAGTGTATTCTTTCCCGCCGTCGGCATTGGTGCCTTCCGTTACGGTTGCGTAATCTCCCGCTTTCACGGTGGTATGTTTCTTTTCCGCCGCTTCTGCCTTGGCTTCCACTTTCTTCAGCTGTGCCACATTGACAGCATCGGTATCTGCCGCACCGGCCGCTACACCGGTGATCTGGCGGGTGATACCTTTGGACGCATCGCCTACGGAAATAGCCGCTTCTGTGGCCTTCCATGTGGAAGACGTATCTGTGGATGACGCCTTGGTGGAGGGATCATAACCCGCAACTCCCTTATCCACGGATGCCACGGAACCGCTGCCGAGGGCTACACCGCCCGCTACGGTCACGTTGGCATTGTGTCCGATGGACACGGCATTCGCTACACTTGTCGTAACTACACTGTCCCCGGAACCGAGGATAACACTGCCGTTTGCCCCGGCAAGCTTGCGCTTATTGCCCAGTACGAGGGCGTCATCTGTATTCTCTATTTCATTTTCAGAACCAATGATAGATACGTGATTGACATTAGTAGCGACATTCTTGAAACCAGTAATAGAGTTATAGGTACTTGACCTACGGCTGGTACCGGTCACGGTGTTGTTAACGCCAATCATAGCCGTGCGTAATGTATAGTCCGCTCTGTTGCCACCACCAAAAGCCATAGTAGAGCCACCTCCGTTGGACTCTTTAATAACACGGCGTAAATTTTGAGCCAATGCTTCAGGAGAATTACCGCCGCTAGTCGGAGCAGAGTAAATATCTTCTACAGAGTTTGTAATTTCATTACCGGCACCATAAATTAAAGAACCATTGGAATTAAATGTACGGTTAGCAACACCAACGATACTATTAGCGATACCAGAATAATTACTAGATGCTGTTTTAGATTCGATGGAGTTCAAGGAACCGGTGATCGTAGCACCAAAATTTTGAGCTGAATTAGGACGGAACCCACCGCCATCATAAGCGCCGGTAATAGCGGAATAAGCGCCATTAACAACACCAAAGGCGGCGTTATTCCAGCTGTTAGTTCCAACTGTTGTCGCATTAACAACTACATTATTACTACGCATATTAGCTATATCACTAGTATCAACAGTGGTATCATAAAGTTTACCTTTAAAATTATGAGTACCAACCATAACACTGCCGGAACGCGCATAAGCATTTTGCCCGATAGCTACACCGGTAACTACTTTATCAGGATTAGCAGGAATAAATGGTGACTGCAACCCAAGAAATCCGGATCCCGTAAATGTAGTTTGTCCGAAGTTGAAATTTTTTTCTTGTACACCGGCCATGTTTTCTGAAAATGCATTCTGTCCAATGGCAATACCGCCACCCTGATTGACATAATTATTGATATGAGCATTATTGCCTACAGCAATATCACCGCGTGAAGGACGTACCGTACCGTTGGAGTAGTCAATATGAGCATCTTTGCCAACAGCTACATTTTCTGCTTCCGGCGCACTGCTGCCTGTACCATATGCCACCCCGTTCCCAGAACCTGTCGCCGTATCCGCCGCATCAGCCGCATAACCGCCCATGAGGACTCCCATCCCCACAGCTGCCGCCAGAGCGGCTTTCACCGCTTTTCCCGAAGCGCTTTTCGTGTGGCTCCTTGCCACTTCAGAAGTGACTACATAGGCATGTTTTGCCTTACTCCATACAATCTTGTAAATTTTATTCATGCTACACTCTCCCTTGTTGCAGCTAACCAAAAACAGACGACACTTAGGTCATCTTAAACTATCGTTTTATTATAGCACGTTTATTACAAACAACGAAGTAAAAAATGAAAATCGGCTCTCGTTTTTCAGAAGCCGGCAAAATACCGGCAGAGAAGGGACTTTCATTCTAACCTTTCACATCACTTCCTCATCACGGCAGCAGATTCTTCACATTCGTTCAAGATGACGCTTAACATTCCCCCCATTATGACGCCTTACCGCTTTTCCTCATTACGGTAATAGATCCTTCGCTGCCGCTCAGGATGACGTCTTATGGTCTTCCTCATCACGGCAGCAGATCCTTCACGTTCGCTTCAGATGACGATTAACCGTTTCCCTCATTATGATACCTTACCGTCCGTCGTCATTCTGAGCGGAGATAAGAATGCTTTGTGAGAAAATCGGCAAACAGAACGGTGACGCGGAGTGAAGAATCTATTACTCTGATGACATCTTACCGTTTTCCTCACCACAGTAACAGATTCTTCGCTGCCGCTCAGAATGACGTTTAATGTTCTCTGTCATTATGATGCTTAGCGTCCCTCCGTCATTATGATGCCTTACCGTATTCCGTCATTCAGAGCGGGGGCAAGAATGCTGTGCGGGAAAAAACGGAAAACGGAACAGTGACACGGAGTGAAGAATCTATTACTCTGATGACACCTTACCGGCTTTCCTCACCACGGGTATAGATTCTTTACTGACGATCCGGATGACGCTTTGCGGAAAAGCAGCACTTCTCTTGATAAACGGCTGCCGGATAAAAGGGAACATCCCGCGAATTATACAGCATTCATCAATACACCATTTTAAGCCTAATGCAAAAAATCTGCCGCTCTTTTCCTGCGGCAGATTTTTTCTGCGTTTACCTCTTAATTTCCACACGATACTTTTTCAGCTTGCCTCCATAGACAGGAAAGAAACTGAATTCGCCGTAATCTTTCACAGGCTTCGCATTTTTCAGCAGTTCCATATCGGCATCGGAAATCACAAAATCAATATCCCCATTTTCTTTCATATGTCCAGGATCCGCCGTTTTCGGCAGCACCACCGTCCCCAGCTGCCAGTCATAACGGATGCAGAGCTGAGGAATCGTGACCCCGTATTTCTCTGCCATTTCCGCAAGGCATCCATCTTTCAGCGCTTCGCCGTGCGCCACGGGAGAGTAGGCTTCCACTACGATATCCCTCTTCCGGCAGTAATCAATCAAATCCAGCGGACTGTTTCCCACATGGCAGAGAATCTGGTTCACCATGGGTTTCACACAGCAGCCGGCAAAGATGTTTTCAAGATCTCCCTCAAGGAAATTGGAAACACCGATTGCCCGCAGTTCCCCGCCTTCCAAAGCATCTTCAAGAGCACGCCATACTTCCCTGTTTTCTTTATAGTAGCGGTCCTCCGACTGATTCACCTCCACCCAGGGCTGGGGCGAATGAATAATCATCATATCCAGATAATCAAGTCCCATCGTTTCCAGTGTCTTGTCGATGGATTCCATGGCGGACGCATAGCTTTTATTTTCAGCCGCTACTTTGGATGTGACAAAGATATCTTTCCTGTCAATGCCGCAGGTGCGGATTCCTTCTCCGACGCCACGTTCATTGCCGTACGCCTGTGCCGTATCGATATGGCGGTATCCGATATTCACCGCCGCCTGCACAGCCTCCGCCGCCTTGTCGTCATCAATAAACCAGGTGCCCAGCGCCAGTTTCGGAATGGCTACGCCATTATGCAACGTATAACTTTCCTCAAAAATCATAATTGCCTCCTCTATAAACCATTGCCCCTACAAAACGATAAGTATTCAAAATAAATCACTGTGCGATTAAACAGCCGATTTGATTAAATATAGCATGCCTTCATGCTTTTATAACCTTTTGCAGTTCAAAAACATCATCAAAAGGCCCCTGCAGGTCTTCCCCTTTTTCTGCCGTCTCTATGGCCGTATAGGAGTCGGATTCGGTTCACCATGTCATATTTCCTTTCGCCATGACAATTCTTTTTATATGCTTACTCTTCAAAATCATTATATCCAAGCGCCAATCAGGCTACAAGTACGTTGCACATATTTTCCCTCCCAAAAATGATTTCCCAAGGAAACTTCATCGGCACACTTCATCGTTTCCTCTTTGCATATTTCCTTATATAAAGATAAAATATAGAATCATAACGCTAAGAAAGGACGGACTTGTGAAAAGGATTTTATTTCTGGTTCCCCGCATGAACATCGGCGGTGCGGAAACCTATGTATATACCGCGGCAAAAGAACTCCGTGCCCGGGGCTATGAAGTTTTTCTCGCTTCCGGCGGCGGACGTCTGGCAGATAAACTGAAAGCGGCAGGCGTCAGGACCTTTTTCGTCCCGGTCCGGCAGAGCAAGTTCTTATCCGCCTGGCGCGTTTCATCCATCGTGAAGAAATACCATATAGACGTCATTCATGCCAACTCAGGAGCCGCGGGCATCATCGCGGCAAGAGTAAAAAGGAATACGTCTGTCCCCGTGGTATACACGGCACACGGCATTTTGGGAAACATGGGAAAAGAATATGTCATTGACCAATTGGACCAAATCATCTGCGTCAGTGAATACGTCAGGCAGGACTCTCTGGCGCGCGGCCTCCATGAAAATCATCTCCTTGTCCGTTACAGCGGCATCGACACGGAACGTTTCACCGCAAATGAAGAAGAGCGGATCCGGCTGCGAAAAGAATTCGGTTTCGATGAGGATACCCTCGTCCTTGCCATCGTATCCCGCATAAAAAATCTGGAACATAAAGGCCACGGACATCTTCTCTCCATACTGGACAAGGGTGGCCGTAAAGAAAACTGGAAGCTCCTTGTCATCGGAAAAGGGAACGGGCTCCCCCTGCTGAAAACGAAGATACGCGCCATGCACTTATCCGATAAAGTTCTCTGCCTCGGACACCGGACCGATGTGGAACACCTGCTGAACGCCGCAGACCTGACTGTCCTTCCTTCCCGCTTTGAAACGTTCGGTCTTGTTCTGGCGGAAGGCATGGCGATGGGAAAACCGGCCATCGCTTTTTCCGTAGGCGGCACGCCGGAAATCGTGAAAGATGGGGAAACAGGATTTCTCGTGGAAAAAGACAATGAAAAAGAGCTGTATGAACGAATCAAACAGCTCGACAGCGACCGATCTCTTCTTAAACAATTTTCAGAAAACGGCTCCCGATGGATACGCTCCCAGTTCACCAACCGCCGGATGGTCGATGAACTGGAAGTCATCTATCACAAGTTGTCACCTTAATTATTTCCTGAAGGTCTTTTTGAAACGCCGTTCCAACTGGCGGAGCCAGATAAAAATCAGATGGATACGGCTCACCTTTAATTTAAATTCCCACATCGGCTGCCTGGCAGGAATCGGAATGCGGGGCAGGGCAAGCAGATCCTGTGTCCACAACGGGACATCATAGAAAATCGCCAGCCCCAGTTTATACCCGCACTTCTCCGCCTCCTGCATGACCTTTCTGTCAAAATCTCCGTAAGGATAGCAAAGACATTCCACCGGCTTCCCATTAAGTTTTTCAAAAAAGCGTTTGCTCTCTGACAGCTCATCATGAAGACGATCCGTACCGCAGCGGCTCAGAAACGGGTGATCCATGGTATGGGAACCGACATAATGCCCCTCATTCTGCCACAGGGCCAATTCACGTTCATCCATGGTCCGCGTCGGCGCTTTCCCGAAATTTTCCCATTTGTTCTCCCTGCCGATCCAATTGGCAATGGGAAATACATTTCCTACATGTCGGTATTTTTTCAAAATCGGTAAGGCCGCGGAAAAATTATCTTCATAACCGTCATCAAAAGTAAGGACCACCGGTCTCTTCGGCAGCCGCTTTCCATGGAGAAAATGCGCCTGCAGTTCCTCCGCCGTGATGCTGTGAAATCCATTTTCTTCCAAGTATCTCATCTGCTCTTCAAACTTTTCCTCCGGCAGCGCGTTCCGATCCCCCGGAACAGAAGCAATGCGGTGGTACATTAAAATAGGTACCCGATCACGGAAATGGTAATATGTGTACAATAAAGCAGAAAAGATTATAATAGAAACGTATAACATAAATAAACTCCTTAATTTATTCTAATTATTGTATCACATATATTTTTCCTGATCAGAGGATTTCATGAAAACATTTTTAGTTTATAATACCTCTTATTTCGGAGACACTATCCTGACAGACGCACTGTGCAGGAATCTGAAACGGCTGTATCCGGAAAGCCGTCTGGTTTTCGTATCGAATAAACCGTTCACCGACATTTCCCGATACATGGACGGTGTCGATGAAGTCTGGACCTATGACAAATGGGGCGTCCATAAGGGACTTGCCGGATGGTATAAATTTTATAAAGAACATAAAAACCAATATGTTTTTGATGCCGCTTTTGTCATTTACGGCAATGAGCGGGGCATTTTATTATCCAAATTTTTAGGCGCAAAAAAAATATACGCAGACAATCGGCATGCGATCGTCCGCCTGCTCCTCTCCAACGGAAAAATTAATTACGAAAAATGGATCCATGTGCAGGACCGGCATGCCTATCTGGCGGAACTGTATGCGGAAAAAACCATGGAAAGCATGAAAATCAGGTACCATGTCCCTGATGAAGCTTTTACATATATCAATGAACAGCTTTTAAAAGGAATCACCAAACCGATCATTGCATTGAATCCGGTCACCAAGCGAAAAGAAAAAGATTTGAAACCGGACACACTCCTTACATTGGCAACAAAAATAAAAGACGCAGGGATGATCCCCGCCATGATCGGTGCGGGAAAAGATTGTGAATCATATTATGAAAATCTTCCGCCTGCCGGCAGACAAATGCTGCTGAATCTGGTAAACAAAACCACCATTCCCCAATTGGGCGCCCTGCTGAAAAGCTGTACCGTCCTCATCAGCGCCGACACCGGTACTGCCCACTTTGCTCTCGCCTTAGACGTTCCCGTGGTAGATGTTTTTTACCTGAATGATGAATCCAATCTCGCCGCCTGGGGCCCGAAGACATTCTATCGCCACCGCCTGATTGCCCGCGGCGGAGATTTCAGCGCTGAAAATATTTGGAAAAATGCACAGGATCTGATAGAAGAAAACTCTTCCCTGTAACTTTGTATATTTCCGGTTTGTATCAGGAAAGGATATTGGTATGTTCTCACGGTATTTCACGGATAACCATTCTATAAAAACGCTCCCGTCTTATCTTTTGTCTTCTTTTATTTTCATAAGCGTCATCTTTTTACTTTTCCATATTTCCGGATTTGAACGTGTTTTCGAATGGAATAAGAGTCTGCGTGATGCGGCCACAGGGTTTGCCGTCTTCAGCCTCATTACATATGCACTGAGAGAAAAATTGTATTTCCCCTTGTGGTGTTTATCCCTGTTTCCTTATCTAACGCAGCTTGTAATTTACGCCTATGTACTCATTCATGCCAATATGTCCTGGACGATTGATTACGACTTGATCCACCCCTATTTCCTGCTTTTCGTTTACGAATCAACCCTCACGGCATGCTTCTTTGCCTTTTCACAAAACCGTCCAAGAAAATGGCGCTTTTCCATTTCTGTCCTTTATGGAATTATTGTCGCGGCAAGCCTTCTGTTTTCTGCTATATATCTGGGATACTACCTCCTATACAATGACACGATACGCGCAGAAAATATGCTGCCCATCCTGCAGACCAACAAAAAAGAAGCGTTTGAATTTATTTCAGACCGCATCGGACTGCCCGTCCTGTTTTCTTCCCTTATCTTTTTTGTGCTGCTCTTACCGGCCTCTTTCTTCTGCTGCCATAAAGCCATTTCCGTCGGCCGGGATCGTTACAGTAAAATGCGTATCCTATGGATAGGCATGATTTGCATTCTGTCCATCATCAGCATCCATAAATATATCCCGTCTCTTTTTCCTATTTCACAAACTTATGGCGCTTTCCACTATATACATGAAATGCGGCGGATCAGCCAAAAGCATGAACAAAATATAAGCCGGTTCCGTATATATACCCCCGTCAGCGAAGCCATGCCGCAAAAATTACCGGGTACCGTCATTGTCGTCATCGGAGAAAGTGCCACCCGTGACCGGATGAAAGCCTTTACCCCGTCTTATCCGTCTGAAACAACCCCATGGCTCTCAGAAATGAAAGAAACGCCTTATTTTTACCTCATGGATAAAACATATTCCTGCTTTCCCGTCACTGTTCCCGCGCTTTCCATGTTCCTTTACGGGCGAAACCAATATGACCACCGGAACATAGATGACGTAGCCAATATCATAGATGTGGCACACCTTTCCGGCTATAAAACATGGTGGATGAGCAACCAGGGCAAAATGAGTGGTGAAGACAGTCCCATCGATTTCGTCGCGCAAAACTGCGATACGGAACAACGGACGCCGTTTCCGCTGGGCGACGATTATCAGCTGCTTGATTTTGTAAAGCAGCTTCCCAAAAATGAAAATAACTTTGTCATTATCCATCTTATGGGCAGCCATATCAGGTACAGCGACCGCACCCCGCCGGATTTTAAAGGAATCGACAACCCGCAGCACGACAAGCGGACCAACCAGTATGACACCACGCTGCTCTATACGGATCATCTCCTCCGTGATATCTATACGTATGCCAAAGATCATTTGAATCTGCAAGTCATGATGTACTGCTCCGACCATGGAGAAAACATGGAACGAAGCCATGTCGCCAGCAAAAACATGACTTATGATATGGTTCGAATTCCTTTTTTCATTTATCTTTCCCCCGCTTACACACGGCTCTACCCGGATACGGCACAAGCCCTGCGTCAAAATGAACACAAAGTATTCACCAATGACCTGATGTATGACACCATCAGCGGAGTCCTGCACCTGCCAAACACAGACTATGAACCGAAATTTGATTTAAGCAGCAGTGCATATGATCTGAAACCGGCAGACGCAAGAACGAAGTATGGAGAATGGACCATCCTTGATGATCCGGATTACAAGTAAGTAATCCAGGCATGACAAAAACCGTTACAGTTTCTCCAAAAGGAGCTGTAACGGTTTTTTACAACAAATTCACACTCTTTTCTCCTCCGAGTGCAGCGCATCCCATCTTTCAAAAAGCAGTGTAATGCCAAATGCAACATAATACAATCTGCCAAACGATGTGGAAGAAAATGTTTCATCCAAAAGCCCGTTAAGAACAAAAGCAAGAAAAACTGCCAGCATGCACCAGCTGAATGGATTCAAAGCATATATACGTATCCTTTTCCAGAAATACATCCCCATAAGAATCAGATATGCATTATAACCCAGAAAAGCAAGAATCCCTCCGGTTGATAAAAAAATCAGCCACGTATTATGGGCATGCACATTTTTTTTAAACTCCCTGCTTCCCTCCAGTTGATATTTATGGTCATAAGCATTCTTCCATCCATTCAGTCCCACTCCGGTCAATTTATGATCCTCCCACATATGGTAACTGCTCTTCCATATAAACGGTCGGTCTGCCCCTTGCATCCGATATGGATCATGTATTCCAAACCGGAGGGAACACAGCAAAGCAAGTACGACCAGCAGACCTGCCCCCATCCCTAAGAGCCGCCGCCTGGTTTTCCCCATTGCAATTTGATTTCTAAACAGGAAAATCAGCACAGTAATAAAAATCGCTATGGATAAAGCTCCCATGGCACCTCTTGTTTGCGTCAGGACCAATGTAACTGCCTCCAGCACTAAAAGTACCGACATTACAGCCAGATGAAAAATATTATCACGATAATAGCAGATAAAAGCTATAGTGAGTGGAATAAAGACATCCATCATAATACCCACGTGGGGCGGTGATGTATAAAAGCTGTCCAGGCGCTCCATGTGTTTGGCAGCATACTCATATATCCCATATCCGCATATTGCATACCCAATCGTAACAAATGTATAGCATACAGTTTTTCTGATATCACGCTCCCAGCCGATGTATAAAATCATAAATAAAGGCAGCGGAATCATAACATAAGACAGAAAACTATATGATCCGCCATACATATTTCCAGTATTGTCCAAATGAAACAGCGTGGAAATAAACAGGCAGGCATAAAATACAGCGAACGCCCATAGAATATTTTTATGAAGTGTAACCTTGGGAATCGCATGATTTTTCAGTGCATAAGCAATTACAAACAGAGTAAATGCGATCATACTGATAGACATTCCCGTATTAATATAATGGTAAGCCGTAGCCCCCCATACGACAACAGCCGCTGCCAACCGACTGCCCCAATTTATATTTAAAAATTTCATGAATCCCGCTCCTAATAGTTTTTATCGGGCAGCCATAAATTTCCACTGCCGCATTTTATATTGTAATGAAACTGCCATTTTACGGACATATCCGCAAAGCTGCAACAAAATCGTACATTCACTTAAAATCAGATACCGCTGAAAAGAAAAAAGAAACGGCAACGATACATCTCTATGCATAAAGATATATGATTCCAACTCCCTGTAATCCAAATCCGGCAATTCCCGCGTATTGAAATCCGCCACAAAAGTCTTTACAGCGCACTTCAGTGCCTGAATGCAGCAAATCTTCTTCTCCGACAATGCATGTAAATCCGCAATCCGTTCATGTTCACGCCACGCCAGAAACCTTCCATATTTCAATTGTATAAAATCCTTTATATTTTTCCCCCTCATAAGACTGTTTTCATTTTCATAACTGTAACGATATAAAGATACCGGAGTCAGATAAGCACTTCCCGCCTTAAAAAAAACGGTAGCACTCACATACATATCTTCCACCAGCCGCCCTGCCGGAAATATCAAATCATTCCATAGATAACGCTTATATAATTTCCCATGGGCAAAATTCGGCAATTCATCAAGAAGGATCCCTCTCCGGATTTTCGATAAATTATCCGTCTCTTTCCATCCGGAAGACCTGCAATCCTCGCTTCCATCGGCATAGATAATACTGAAACCCGCCATGATGATATCATAAGTCCCTGATTTTGAAAAAAATATCATTTTCTCTAAAGCATCTTCCACGATAAAATCATCAGAATCAAGAAAATATATCCACTCACCTTTACAGATTTTTATACCTGCATTTCGGGCAGCGCTAAGTCCCTGATTTTCCTGATGGATGACATGAATCCTGCCATCTTTTTCCGCATAGGAGTCACATATCTGCCCGCATGCATCAGGCGAGCCGTCATCAACCAGGATCATTTCCCAGTTGGAATACGTCTGGTTCAGCACGCTGTCAATACATCTATGTATAAATTTTTCAGTTTTATATACCGGCACGATGACCGACACTAATGGAGCATATCCCATAGGTTTTATCCCCTTATTCCGCCTTTTAAGCGTTTCAGCACATTGCCGCCGATTTCCATGTTCAGGTACGCATAGCAGTATGCATTTAAAATGAAGACAATTCCAAGCATCACCATGCCTGATGTGGTAAGCATCGCTTTACCCGGATCCGGATCAAACCCGAAGACCGATGACAAGGGTGTCCATATCCAGCGAAGAAATGTGGTGAAGCGGTCAATCGCTCCGGTAAGGGCATCGGCAATGCCGAGAACATAAATAGAAAATATGATTTTATAAGACATTTCAAGTATATATGCAAGAATCGTAAGGCAAAGCGTTTTCCCGTAAGACATTTTATGAAGAAATCCATAGCCCATGGCCATGCCGAGAGCACCCGCATAAAAGGCTGTCGTCAGTCCGATTTCAGGCCCTCCGATCATGGTAGCGAGAATAACCACCCCCGCCGATGTGCCGAATCCCCACTTCATCCCGTGGAAATCGCAAATGACGGCAATCGGAATGGGGGACGCGATCATAGTGACGAACACGAAAAACGGCGCCAAAAGTTTCAGCAGCACCAGGAGTGACGCGATGGCCGCCGCTGCCGCCGCTTCTGTCAGATATTTTGTTTTTCTCACTGATTCGTTCAATCTGTATCCTTTCCAAAAGAAGCCGCTAATGCTTCTTTCTCCTGTTTTGTTTTCCGTTTCAAATAGAATTCACAGGACCGGGCATCATGACCGTTGTTCCATTCCCTGTACCACACAAGACGGACAGGCAGCCGGCCTTTCGTATACTTCGCACCCTTCCCCGCGTTATGGACAGCCACCCGTTTTTCCGGATCATCCACGGTAAATCCCGTATAGAGTGTGCCGTCTTGGCAGCGCACCATGTAAGTAAAATATTTCTTTTCCATCTCTTTCTCTTAGCCGCAGACGGCAAAAGGGCACAGGACTGTTTACATTTAGGTGTATGGTCTCCGCATGGTCACGCATGCCGCTGTCCCCGTCTCCAGACTGCTGTTTTATTACCCCTCTATTGTATACAAACAATAAAAGAAATGCCAGCTGCATTGACAGCAGCTCAGAAAGCATTTCTTTTTTATTTCCACATTTTTTCATATCATTCGGATAACAGATTCTTCACTGCCGTGGTGAGGGAAACGGTAAGAAGATAAAAGCTATCAGCTGTGAGCTGTTAGCCGTTAGCCGTTAGCTGTGAGCCGTCAGCTAAAATGCTGAATGACGGCGGATGGCAAGACGTCTCCCTGCTTTCTCAAACAGCATTTTTGTCCCCGCGCAGAATGACGATTGGAGGAAATGGCGTCATAATGAGGAAAACGTCAGGCGTCATCCTGAACGGATGTGAAGGATCTATACCCGTGGTGAGGGAATCGGTAAGGCGTCATAATGAGGGAAATGTTAATCGTCATCCTGAACGAATGTGAAGGATCTGTATCCATGGTGAGGAAAGCGGTAAGGCGTCATTCAAAGCGCCAACAAAGGATTTGCTACAGTGTTAAGGAAAGGGATTCTAACGGGAAGAATAGGGATTGGGTAAGCCTCCTTGTTTATAAGGAGGTGGCCGGCGAAGCCGGACGGAGGATACTGGTTTGGGGGAATGACGCAAAAGAATAGAATGAAGATTCTTTTTCTGCCCCCGTTCTGAGTGATGACGGACGGTAAAGCGTCATCCTGAACGAATGTGAAGAGTCTGCTGCTGTGGTAAGGAAAACGATAAGCTGTCACCAGCGTAATAGATTCTTCACTCCATATCACTGCTCTGTTTCCCAATTTTCTCACAAGGCATGCTTGCCCCCGTTCAGAATGACGGCGGACGGTAAGGCGTCATAGTGAGGGAAACGGTAAGAAGATAAAAGCTATCAGCTGTGAGCTGTTAGCCGTTAGCCGTTAGCTGTGAGCCGTCAGCTAAAATGCTGAATGACGGCGGATGGCAAGACGTCATTCTGAGTGTCAGCGAAGAATCTGCACCCATAATGAGGAAGCCGGTAAGACGTCATCAGGGTAATAGATTCTTCACCTTGTGTCCTATTGCTGTTTCCCTTTAATAAAAAGTGCAGCAGGGGAAATGTTGCATTTCTCTTTGCTGCACTTATATGGTACTAATGAAATGAACCGGCATTTAGAACAGAGACAAGCTGGCAACTGCAGGCCGGAGGCTCAGTACCATTCATTGATCCAGTTTTTTTCAGAGGGAAGCATGTTTTCCGCCGTTTCAAGAACTTTTTCACGCTCCGCACCTTCCAGCCATTCGATGCGCCCCAGATCCGACAGCTCTCTCAAAGACAGGGCCCCGAAAAAAAGCTGGGCGAGGGCACCTGCGGTCATGGTAAAATCCGGTTCGGGAATTTTATTTCCCAATTTCACGCCGGAAATATCTTCGATATGAAGCTTCAGTGTGTAAAATACATCATATTTCACAGCGTAAATTCTTCCTTCCTTGGCGGAAAGAACGTAGATGCCGCTGTTTTCGGGAAGGAACTCGTCCGCCAGCTGGAAAGACAGGAATCCTTTCATCTCTCTGCAGGGAAGTCCGTCAAATGCCATGACCGGATCCGTGACGCGTCCCATCATGGTCGGGAAAGAGACATTATGTATATAGGTATGCTCCGCGCCATTCTGCCAGTAGAAAAATGCCCTGTCATCAAAAGGTTCATACCACACGCATTCATCCACGGAACCGCGGTGTCCAGCCATGTAAGCATAGAGTCCTTTCCGTCCTGCATCGGAGGCGTACGCCATTTCCGACACGATGAGTTTCCTTCCGTCCAGATGGTAGAAAATATATCCGGCCGCACCGTCCAGGTCATTGACGACAGCGATGTAACCGCCGTCACAGAACTGGGCGCCGATGTGCTTCTTCCATGACGCCTCATCACGAAAAGCCCAGCTGTTCCGCCCCTTCACATACCTGTCATAGACAGAGGCAAGAGTTTTCCATTCATCTATCGAGGCAATACTCCCTGCGGACTGCGCCCGCTTACCCAAGAAACTTAAATGCTCAGGCGCGGCGCTTCGTTTCCACTGGTGCGCATAAAATGAAAATCCCATAGGATAATAATACGATGCCGCCGAGGGCATGAGAATGACAGCGCCTTTATTTTCCATCCGCGCCATATGGAACGCGCCGCGGATCAGTTCAGTCGCAAGCCCCTTCCCTCTTGCGGCAGGATGGGTGGCTACCCCGACAAGGTAATCCACCGGCATCTTTGCGCCGCGGACACATATTTCATAAGGGCGGCGGTGAAGACTGCACGCTATTTTCTCTGCTTCTTCTCCCGCCAGTACATCTTCCGGGCGGTAGAGCTCCCTGAAATACCAGCGGAACCACGGGTCGTCCTCTCTTTCAAAACAGTACGACCAAAGCGCGCGTATATCCTTTTCATCCGTCCGACTGCATTTACGTATTTTCATAACCGCCTCAGAAACAACTGCCGTCTTTTACGACGACATCATACTTTTCCGCGAAATGGTCAGGATTGTATTCCATTTTTGCCTGACGCAGGCCGGGCAACCCCATGTCCTCCTCACGGTTTACAAATTCTGTTTCCGCAAATTCATGCATCAGGAAATCGCGGTTGATTGCCTGATACAGCCCGCGGATATTCGGATTTGCCTTTTCAAAGAAAATATGCGCCACCCGGGGATTGACCAAATCTCCGTTCGTAAAGGCCTCTACCTTTCCATAAATGCGGATAATGGCGCCTTTCAATTTCAAAGCGTCCCAATTGGCAAAACACCGCTGCAGCGCTTCTTTTTCTTCCGCAATGTCTCCATGCCGTTCAAACCAGTCTTCAATCCCCTGCCATGCGTCTTCCCTGTTTTCCGACGTGATGGACTCATATGTATAATCACCATACTGGCGGAGAAAACCATTCAGATGATTTTTCTTCATCCGGAGTTTCTTTCCCGACAAATTGATCATGTCTGCCGTACGGTATACATATTCCCAATTATCCCGATCCGCAGTGAATTCATACCGGTTCGGGCAATGGGCTTTGATCTGTTCCAGCACCCAGGGTGAAGCAGCCTTAATGATAAACGGTTTTCCCTCGCGCTCCAGGCATTCATGGATAATCTCCATGCCGCGGCCGAAAGACGCCCCTTCACCGGCAAAAGGGGGCATAAAGAACGTATTCTCCCCTTCCCCCGCACGGACGAATAAGATATTCTCCTCTACCGCCCACTGCGTATGGTACGCTTCCTGCCATAAAAAAAGTGTATTGAATGAACAGTCGATCCCCTCATAATGATGGACATGGAAAAAGCTGTCGATATACTCTCTTTTTTCAATTGTAAACGGTTTGAAGTCTATGATGAACATCTCCTTAAAAAATAACAACTATATTGTAAATATTCTATCCTTTTTTATTCCTTTTGGCAAAAGCCGGAACGGACTTTATAAGCCACAACATGGCATGCTGCTGAAATCAGAAGACAGATAAACACCGGCTCCGTCATTTTTCCGGTGCAGGAAAATAAATCCGCCGCAAAAGCAGTAAACAAAAATTTTTACAAAAATAAAGAAATTCTTTCCCACTCTCATTTAAGCCTCTTTCTTGATAATGAGAAAACCGATATTATCAGAAACAGCAGATCTGGCTTTTTCCGATTTCCCATAAAATCAAGCTTCATCGCGGCGAACATGATTTCCCCGAAACTTCATTCGCTGCGTTTTTCTTTCGATAAAAATTACACTTATTCACATTATTCACAAGCTTATTCACAACTATTCACATCATGTGGATAAAAACAATCTGTTTTTTTCTCTTTTCGCGATAAATCAAAGCTTTTTTCTGCCTGTCCATCCCAAAAAGACACACAAGCTGTGCATAACTGTGCATAACCGTTTTGCCATTCTGTAAATGAGAATGGAAAACATTCCGTATTTATCGTATATCTTTCTCACTTTCACTCTCATAGGATACCCCCGATATGCATGTGAATAACTTTTTCTCCATCTGTCCCCCTTTCTTCCAATCATCCATTTTTCTTCCCCTCTTGACAACGAATACGTGCAAAATAGAAAGAAAAAAAGCGAATAAAAGAATTCATTTCAAATCACCCCTGTATTTGTCCGCCTGCTGTGTACATAAGAAATAAAAACTTTCTAAAAGAAAAAATGATTTCCTTCCGTTCCGACATCGGCAGAAATGAAAATCATTTTCCCGTTTTGTCTCTTTCATTCCATTTTATTTGCAAACTCCCATTTCTGCCTTTTTTGTGCTAAAATATGACATGTACACGCGTCCATAGCTCAGCTGGATAGAGCAGCGGTTTCCTAAACCGTGTGTCGGGGGTTCAAATCCCTTTGGGCGCACCAGGAATGCACAGCTGCCAAAAGGCGGCTTTTTTATTTGCCTTCAAAATGTATTTCCTATCGGGGTAAAATCCTCTTTTCCGCCCCATGTCGCCGCCGGTGGAGTCTTTCAGAGAAAAAATGATATAATATATATGGTAAATACTTTATAAATACTTTTTTACAGGGAGACAAATCATGGATACGGTACATATCAATTTAGGGAATGATTCTTATGATGTGATAATCGACTCAGGCATCATCGGCCGCCTGGGAAAAGAAACCGCCCCCCTGTCGGGTCACGGGCGCGCAGTCATTATCACGGAAGAAGGCATTGACGAACTGTATGGCCAGGATTTGAAACGCCAGCTGGAAAAAGAGAACCTGAACGTACAGCAGATCGTTCTTTCTTCGAGCGAAAAGAGCCGAAGCCTTTCTGTCGTGAGCCGTGTATGCGAGGCGCTGGCAGACTTCGGGTTCTGTGCAGGAGATCTGCTCATCGGCCTTGGCGGACGTGTCGTCGGCGATGTGACAGGCTTTGTTGCAGCAACTTACCGGAGAGGGACTCCCTACGTGCAGGTGCCCACTTCTCTCCTGGCACAGATCAGCAGCGCCATCGGAGGGAAAATCTCCATCGATATCAATGGAAGAAAAAATCTCATCGGTACATTCTACCAGCCCAAAGCCGTGTATGTAGATCCTGCCATGGTCCGCACGCTGCCTGCCCGTTTCTTCCATAACGGCCTCGGCGAAGCGATTAAAATCGGCTGCGTGGCAGACAAAGACCTCTTTGAAATATTTGAAAAAGCCGCCTCTGACCAGGATATCCTTCGCGTCCTTCCGGAAATCATCCGCCGCTGCATTACCATCAAGGCACACTATGTGGAAATCGATCCCGAAGACAAAGGTGAGCGCCGCATTCTTGATTTCGGCCACACACTGGGCGGCGCGGCAGAGAGATACTACCGTTTCAATGATCTCCGCCTGACCCACGGGGAAGCAACGGCGGCCGGCATGTACATGATCACGAGCGCTTCTGAAATTCTGGGACTCACCAAGCGGGGTACAGCGGAACGGATCAAGTACGTCCTCCAGTCTATCGGCCTTCCCACCAATCTTGACGTTCCCCGTGATATTCTTGTCTCCCTTCTGGAACATGGAAAAAATGTAAAAGATGAAAAAATAGAAACACCCCTCGTTCTGGAAATCGGAAAAGGATATATTTATACGGGAGAAATTGAAACCTTAAAGAAATATATACAAATGGAATAATTGCAAACCTTCGAAAGAAATACCGGGAGTAAAAATAAACTTCCGGTATTTTTTTCGCCCTGTTTCTCATAACCTGTAAAACCTGTTCTCCATGGGGTGCTATGCTATAATGCAGACAATAAAACAATCTGCCTGAAAGGTATACTATTTTAAACCGGAAACAGGAGTATAAAAATGGATTTCAGCAAAATAACAGCGGCCGTTATCGGCCTGGGTCTGATGGGCGGTTCCTTTGCCATGAGACTGAAGGAACTCGGAGCGGCAGTAATCGGCATCAATCGGACATTATCGACGGCAGAGGCCGCCCTTCGGCAGGGCATAGTGGATTCCATCGATATCAGTGACCTGAAACACGCGGACATTGTTATATTCTGCACACCTGCCAAAGCGACACTCGCCTTTGTGAAAGATCACCTGCCGGACTTCCGCTCCGACGCGATCATGACCGATATCGCCGGCGTAAAAGGAAACCTTGCCGATGATATCCGGCAAATACTTCCGCCGGGCATAGATTTCATTTCATCCCACCCTATGTGCGGACATGAAGGTGAAGGACTTTCCCGGGCGGATCCGGACATTTTCCGCGGAGCAAATTATATCCTCCTTCCCGATAAAACGAACCGCCTGGAGAATGTGGAGCTGATCCGAAACATGGCGCTGGCTCTCGGCTGCCGCCACGTGCCGTCAATCACACCGGAAGAACACGACCGCCACATCGCCTACACCAGCGACCTGACCCACGTCCTTGCGGCGGCGCTGATAAACAGCACTTCCCTGAAAGAAGACACAAAGTACTTTACAGGCGGATCATTCCGTGATGAAACAAGAGTAGCGGATATCAACAGCCCCCTTTGGACAGATTTATTCCTTGCCAACCGTGAAAACCTGCTTCTTGAAATCGACCGTTTCACAGAAAGCCTTTCTGCAATAAAAACAGCACTGGACAGAGCAGATAAAAATACCCTTCTTGACCTTCTTGAAAAAGCAGGAAAAAGAAAACGGAACCTGACAGCCGCCGATAAAACATAATCGGACGTAAGCTGCCGGCTCCTGAAAACCGACAATTGTGAACCAGCTGCCCGCACCAGTAATGGAGGATACTCGCATTCCATAGTGACTCAAACCGTAAAAGAATATTTAGCTTGCAGCTGACAGCTCACAGCTGATAGCTTTTATCTTCTTACCGTCTTCCTCACCACGGTAATAGATCCTTCACATTCGTTCAGGATAACGCTTAACGTTTCCCTCATTATGACGCCCTTTCCTCCAATCGTCATTCTGAACGGACGCAAGAATGCCGTGTGGAAAAAACAGAAAACGGGACAGTGACACGGAGTGAAGAATCTATTACTCTGATAACGCCTTACCGGCTTCTTCACCACGGTAATAGATCCTTCACATTCGTTCAGGATAACGCTTAACATTTCCCTCATTATGACGCCCTTTCCTCCAATCGTCATTCTGAACGGACGCAAGAATGCCGTGTGGGAAAAACAGAAAACGGGACAGTGACGCGGAGTGAAGAATCTATGACTCTGATGACAGCTTACCGCTTGCCTCACTACGGGTATAGATCCTTCACATCCGTTCAGGATGACGATTAACATTTCCCTCATTATAACAGCAGATCCTTCACATTCGCTTCGGATGATGCCTTGCCATGAGCGCCGTTTTCATCAGCAAATGAAAAAGCTGTCAAAAATCCGACTTCCGCCTTCTGACAGCTTTTTCTTGTTTCATATCTCGCTTCCCGTACCTGTTTTCCGCATCGCTTCCAGCCTATTTAAAATTTGTTTTTCATCCTCTTCGCCAAAGAAGCGCCCAACGGGCAGCCCTTTATCATTAAAGCCCTGTATGGTGACATCGGTTCCTGTATGAACAAAATTTCCGTAGATACGGATTTCATCATCCCGCACCTCATACCGATCTACGGAACACACGGATACGCAGCCTCTGTAAGGCGGGATCCGGTACAGAGAAAAAAAGCGCCGCCCCCAGTACCAATTGTACACCACCATGCCCGTCGAATCTTCCGGCAGGTATATACGATACCCGAAATACACCCTGCGATATATCCGGATGGCCGCGCAGCACGTAAGAACCGTAAGGAGAAATACTATAAAAAGCTTCTCTCCGCCGTCCAAAAACGGATGCGTACCTGTATATTCCACTGCCAGCCCGTAAAAAACAAACAGCAGAACAGCCAGAAGCATATTTTTCAAATCCAACAACCCATGTCCTCCGAAAGGAGCCGCGATTTCCGCATATCCGTCCAACGGCGGTTCAGGCTTGATGACTTGCTCCCGCCGTCTCACCTGTTCCATCATTTTCAGATTCACTTTTTCCTGTTCGCAGGCATCCGGATCTGCGGTCCGGGTATTCTTCCGGTACCATTCTTTTACTTTATATATACTCAGCACCAGGCATCCCATGGCCGCCAGCAGCACAAGAGCCGCAATCGTTTCTGTTTCCACGATATTCTCACCATCATATTCCTGTAAAAAAACGGAATAGATTACTCTACTCCGTTTCAGCAGCGGACCGAAAAGAACTGCCGTTTACAGCAAAGGCTTACCCGATCCGCGCCCTGTTTATTCTTCAGGACAGGCAGGCGCCTTGATCAAGTTGCCGTCCGCATCCTTATCCTTATATACGATGACATACGCTGTTCCATAAGAAGTCGATCCTGTTACAGACAATTCTTTTGAAAAAACGGCTTCCCCTACTTCCCCTTTGTAATACTCATACCGGCTCTTGGGCGAATAGAAATAAATACCCGCCGTATAAACAAAACCTTTTTCTAAAAACAAATCACAGGGAATCGGTTCCGGCGTCTTATAATTCTGATTGCCCGAAACACCGGCGGATGTTGTCTGGAACTTCGCCTCCAGCGTATGGCGGCCTTCCGGAAGCACTACGGTATAGTAAGAAAGCTTACTTCCCATGTGTTCATATTCGGAAAAAATTTTCCCGTCAATCCGGATGGGATCCCCATAGATCTGCAGCACGGCTTGATCTCTGTTTTCACTGATAAGCTGATGTTCCTTCTTCTCTTTTTTCTTATAATACATCATACAAGGGATACTCAAAAGTGAAACAGCGATAAAAAAAGCCACAACGATAAAAATAGAATCCATTAGCACACATTCCTTTCTTCAATTCATATATTTCAATCAATGATACAAAAACTTCCGCCGGCAGGCGGATACCGTTTCCGGTTTCAAGTATAACATAGTTCCCATCCTTTGAAAAAAACGGTTTAAACAGAAATAGTATCCGCCCGGAAAATCATATTCCTCATTCCCAAAACAGGGCCTGCCGTTTTTATTTTTAACCTTCTTTATTCCGCGCCTTTCTTTCCTTTGCGCTGCTTCACATACACCATCAGCACCGATATATCCGCTGGGGAAACACCGGGGATTCTCGCCGCCTGCCCCAGAGAGAGGGGGCGGATTTTATCCATTTTCTGTCTCGCTTCTGTGGAAATACCGTCAAGGGACAGGTAATCCATATCAAGGGGAAGTTTTTCATTTTCCATGCGGGCAGCTTTCCGCACGGCTGCTTCCTGCCTTGCGATGTAGCCTTCATACTTCACGGTGATTTCCATCTCTTCCACAGCTTCCTCATCAAAAGAGGGACAGCCGAGCGTTTCCATCATTTTCCGATAGGTCATTTCAGGCCGTTTCAGAATCTGATCGGCCCCGGTACCTGTCGTCAGGGGTGCGGTTCCCATGCTCTCCAGGGCCCGATTGATCTCTTCTTTCGGGGTAAAACGCTGTGTACGGATATAGTCCATAGCTTCTTCATATTTCTTTTTCCGCTCCAGGAAACGGGCATACCGTTCTTCTCCCACCAAACCGATACTATGTCCTTTTTCGGTGAGACGGAGATCGGCATTGTCCTGCCTCAGAATGAGGCGGTATTCGCTGCGGCTTGTCATCATGCGGTAGGGTTCGTCAGCGCCCTTGGTGACGAGATCGTCTACGAGAGATCCGATATATGCTTCATGGCGGGCAAGGATAAACGGATCTTTCCCCTGTATTTTAAGTGCGGCATTGATCCCCGCCACAAGGCCCTGGGCAGCCGCCTCTTCGTAACCGCTCGTACCGTTTGACTGCCCCGCGGAATAAAGGCCGGGAAGTTTGATTACTTCCAGCGTGGGATAGAGCTGAAGAGGGTCGAGCAGATCATATTCGATGGCATAAGCGGGCCGCATCATTTTCACATCTTCAAACCCGGGGATAGTGCGGAGGAAAGCATACTGCACATCGATCGGCATGGAGGTGGACATGCCCTGCACATACATTTCCGTGGTGTCCAGTCCCTCAGGCTCAACGAAGAGCTGGTGGCGGTCTTTATCCGCAAAACGGACGACCTTGTCTTCGATGGAAGGGCAGTAACGGGCTCCGATGCCATGAATTTTCCCCGCATACTTGGGGGCACGCATAATATTTTCCCTGATGATTTCATGGGTCTTTTCGTTGGTATACGTAAGCCAGCAGTTCCGCTTATTTCTGTCTTTCCGTTCACTCATAAAGGAAAAGGCATGATTCTCCGGGTCACCCTCTTCCAGTTCCATCCCCTCCAGATGAAGGCTCCGTCTGTCTACGCGGGATGGCGTCCCCGTTTTGAAACGGAGGATTTCCAGCCCGTGCTTTTTCAGATTGGCGGAAAGTCCTACAGAAGAACGCATACCGTTTGGACCGCCGGAATACATAGTATCGCCGATGATGATCATGCTGTCCAGGTACGTGCCGGTACATAAGATGACAGCTTTTGCCCGGTATTCTTCATCCAATTCGGTAGTAATGCCCACGCACTTTCCGTCTTCCACGATGATATCCATAACCTGCACCTGTTTCAGATCCAGGTTGTCCGTATTTTCCACCACATTTTTCATATAGCGGTGATAAGCGCCTTTATCCGACTGGGCACGGAGGGCATATACCGCCGGTCCTTTCCCGCGGTTCAGCATGCGCATCTGGACAGCTGTCGCATCGGCGGCGATACCCATTTCCCCCCCGAGAGCATCTATTTCCTTTACAAGATGACTCTTGCCCGGCCCGCCGACAGCGGGGTTGCATGGCATCATGGCCACATTGTCCAGTGAAATCGTCGTAAGAAGCGTACGGCATCCCATGCGGGCAGCAGCCAGAGCCGCTTCACACCCCGCATGGCCCGCGCCGATGACAATCACATCATAAGTATCAATGAGATACATTTTATCCTTCTTTCTTTATCTTCCGGAGAATTTCTTCCTGATATAACTGATTTATTATATCGAATTTCTTTGTTTTTTTCAAAAAAGAAATGGATCTGTACACACTGCGATAAAAAAGAACCACCGCATCAGCGATGGTCCTCGTTCATCTTTATTCATTTTTCCTGCTCATTATTTTTATATTCCCTTCTTTATCTTGCCCGACTTTGATTTCCTGCTTACTTCGGCTTCAAAGCGGGGTTCCTCGTCTCCAGGATCCACTGCAAAAAATCTTCAGGCTTTACTCCCAGATTGATTTCCGCCCACTCTTTCCATTTCATCGTTTTCTTTTTTACCGCCAGAATTTCTTCCATCTTCTTTCCCGTCTTCACTTCGAGAAGGTAAGCAAGGCGGATCCAATGGTTCGGGTATCCTTCCTTCAAGGCGTTAAACGCGCGGGTTTCTTCCACGCCATAGAAACGATGCAGCCGGCGGGCACGGTGGCTGAAGTATTTTTTATCATATCTGTCTCCCGTTATACCCAGCCTGACCTGCACACGGCCCCAGGGCTCTTCCCTGCGGAGCGCCAGTACTTCCTCGATATCCTTTCCCGTCATGCAGGCAAAAAGCGCCGCTTTGTCCGCATCTGCATAGCGGACACCTCTTTCGAGTATGTCCCGCACTTTCTCTTTATCCATTTCATACTTTTGGCTGATGGAACGGATTTCGTCTTCTCTTGTCATCTGCGCTGCTTTCATAGAGCCTCCCTGATCATGATTTCTTTTAGAACAGTATAGCACAATTTCGATATCCTCTGCCCTATTTGAACGGACGGTCGATTTTTGCTACAATAAGTACGCATTCTTACCAAAGAGGTGGATCTATGTTTATTCATGAAATATTTAAAAATGCAGACCCGAAAAGTCTTGCAATGACAGGCGAATCCAATGTCACTTACGGCCAGCTTGAAAAAGCAGTGGAAAATTACAGGAATACGCTGTATGCCATGGGCATCCGCCGCGGCGACACGGTGGGCCTGTACACAGCGAACCGCGCGGAGTTCGTGTATGTATACATGGCAGTCGTCAGTCTCGGCGCGATCATCGTTCCGATAAACAATTCTCTTGTTGACCGCGAAGTGGATTTCATTCTCCGCGACGCGGAGTCGAAGCTCCTGATTTCCGATATGCCCCTTACCGTTTCCGTACCGTTCATCGACATCCATGATCTGGATTACCGCGCATCCACGGAAAACGCGCCGAAGGCTCCTGCCTTCCCGGCGGATCTGACAGAAGATGACGTATGCGCCCTAATTTATACATCAGGTACGACAGGAAGCCCGAAAGGCGCCATGATCACCCACAAGAACCAGGTGCGCAATGTGGAACAGTACACTGCCGTAGTCCGTTTCAAACCGGAGGACAAAGTGCTCTGCGTGCTCCCCATGTTCCACTGCTACGGTCTGACTACCGTGGTGCTGGGAAGTTTGTACCACCATTCCACTATCGTCATCCTCCGCTCCAAAAGCCCAACGGAAATCATCAATACGATCATGAAATACTCCGTCACCATCGCGATTATGGTGCCGCCGCTTTACAACCTGCTTGCCCGCCGCGGCGAACCGAGCAGCATGAAAACAGTGCACACCTTTGTTTCCGGCGGCGCATCCCTTCCCCAGCCTGTGGCGCAGTCTTTCTACGAACGGTTCGGCCACCCCGTGCAGGAAGGTTACGGCCTGACAGAAGCGTCCCCCGTCGTTTCCATCCTCCCCACGGCTAAGCCGAAGTACCTCACTTCCGGTCCCGCCCTCCCCGGTGTAGAGGTAAAAGTCATCACTGATAAGGAAGGTCCTTACGTTCCGGGCACGGTCGGCGAACTCGTCGTCCGCGGGGACAATGTGATGAAAGGTTACTGGAAAAAACCGGAAGAAACAAAGAAAATACTCGATGAAGACGGCTGGCTCCGTACCGGCGACTTGGTATACATGGACGCTGACGGATACATTTACATTGTAGACCGCATCAAAGACCTGATCATCATGAACGGTGAAAATATTTATCCCGGCGAAGTAGAAGACTGCATCTATGAAGTGGAAGGCGTCGGCGAATGCGCTGTCGTAGGACATCCCGATCCGCTCCGCGGACAGTCGGTATGGGCATATGTGGTCATGAAGGAAGGCTTTGCCTTTGACGAAGACAAGATCCGCAAGCACATGGTAAAAAACATCGCATCTTACAAAATACCGAGACGTTTTATTCCCCTTGACGCTCTTCCGAAAAACGCGACCGGCAAAATTTTGAAACGCGCCCTCCGTGACAGCTGAGATATAAAATACATGTACAAACATAAAAAAGATGGCAATTCCGCTTTTCGGACCCTGCCGTCTTTTTTTATGCGGGAAATGCGCAAAGGTCTGCAGAATCCCCTGACTCCTGTCTTTTGAAATGAGTCCTCCCCATATGCTTTCTTTCCGTGTGCCATTATTTCAAGACTCTTTTTGTTTCTTTTATTCGGATTATATTATTTATTTTATATGACATACTTTATTTAAATATTAGATATACCAATTTTAAATATTTACATATGCCGACTTATATGCTACTATACCTTATATGATAATTACTCTCAAATAACTTGGGGTCATTATTAAATAAATACAAAGGAGAATTTCTCATGTTAAAGAAAATAGTTTTCGGTCTCTGCATTCCCCTCGCCATCCTCGGCGCGGCGGCCCTGTCTTTTTCAGGCTGCGGAAAATCTGCACCTGCTTCCGATTCTGCCGGCAAAATGAAAGTCGTCGCCACCACGACGATGCTCACCGACCTCGCCCGGCAGATCGGTGGGGATAAAGTGGAAGTATCCGGCCTCATGAAAGCCGGTGTGGATCCTCATCTTTATCAGGCCGGTGCCGGCGATGTGGACGCCATGAACAAAGCGGATATCGTCGTGTACAATGGTGTCCATCTGGAAGGGAAAATGGGCGCGATTTTCGATAATCTCCACGCGCAGAAAAAACCCACGATCCGGGTAAGCGACGGCATTCCTTCCGAAACGCTCCTCGACTTTGAAGAGGATGGTGAAAAAACGAAAGATCCCCACATCTGGTTTTCCGTAAAGAATTGGAAAGCCGCCGCGAAAGAAGTAGCAAAAGGATTTTCGGAAAAAGATCCGAAGAACAAATCATACTATGAAGATCATCTGAACGCTTACCTCGCCGAACTGGACAACCTGGACAAGTACATCAGAAAAGAAGTGGAATCCGTCCCTAAAGATTCCCGTATCCTCGTCACCGCCCATGATGCTTTTGCTTATTTCGCCAGAGATTACGGATTTGAAGTCAAAGGCATCCAGGGAATCAGCACCGCCAGCGAAGCAGGCACCTCCGACATCAGCACGCTGGCCGCTTTCATCGCGGAGCATAAAATCAAAGCGGTCTTCGTGGAATCTTCCGTCCCCCATAAAACCATCGAGTCTCTCCAGGCTGCTGTCAAAGCACGGGGCTTCGATATTTCCATCGGCGGCGAACTGTACTCCGACTCTCTTGGCGGCGAGTCCACGAAAGAGGGCACTTATATCGGCATGTACGAGCACAACATAAAGACAATCACGGAAGCGCTCCGCTGAACATTTTGAATTTCCGGCGCATGGATCGGGGATCCCCTCGTTCCGTGCGCTTTCATTTCATGAAATATCTTTTGGAGGTGTCATCGTGGAACACGTTATCGAACTGGAAGACATCACCGCTGCCTATGACCGCCAGCCCGTCTTATGGGATTTGGATCTGAATATTCCGAAAGGCTCGCTTATGGGAATCGTCGGGCCGAACGGCGCGGGCAAGTCTACCCTTTTAAAAATTATACTGAACCTGCTTGCCCCCGTTTCAGGGCGGATCCGTTTTTCCATAGACGGCGAAACCGATGCGAAAAAAGCACGGCGGAAAATCGCGTATGTCCCGCAGAATGGTTCAGTCAACTGGGATTTTCCCGCCACAGTGAAAGATATCGTCCTCATGGGACGGTATGGCCATATCGGCTGGTGCCGCGCTCCCTCGCAGGGCGACCGTCTGATTGCGGAAGAAATGATTGCCCGCGTCGGCATGGACGGTTACGAAGACAGACAGATTAATGAGCTTTCCGGGGGACAGCAGCAGCGCGTTTTCCTGGCCCGGGCCCTTGCGCAGGAAGCGTCTGTCTACCTTTTAGATGAGCCCTTTAAAGGCGTGGATATGCAGACGGAAAAAATCATCGTCCGCATTTTAAAAGAAATGGAGAGCCGCGGAAAGACGATCCTTGTCGTCCATCACGCGCTCCGCACCGTCCCTCTTTATTTCGACCACGTCGCCATGATCAACCGCCGCCTTATAGCAGCAGGATTTGTACGGGATGTTTTCACGGAAGAAAATATCGAAAAAACTTTTTCTCCATCGAAAGGAGTCTGACCATGGAACCGGCCGCTTTCTTTTCTTTACCTTTATGGCGGGACTATACCTTTCAAATCGTCCTGGCAGGAACGACTATCTTAGGCGTGCTCTGCGGCGTGGTGGGATCTTTTATCGTCCTCCGCAGGGAAGCGCTTCTGGGGGACGGTATCTCCCATTCGTCCTATCCGGGAATCATGCTGGCTTTTCTATTTCTCGGCGTGAAAACACTGGAGGGTCTTTTATTGGGCGCTTTTCTGTCCGCCCTTGCCGCACTGTCCCTTATCCTTCTTGCCCGCCATTATACGAAACTTCCTTTTGACGGCGTCCTTGCCTCCATTCTTTCCTCTTTTTTCGGCGCGGGTCTCGTTCTGTCTTCCATCATCCAGCATACAGGAAATGCCAACCAGTCCGGATTGAATCAATTCATTTTCGGACAGGCATCCACTATTCTTTACCGCGACGTCCTTCTCACAGGAACCATTTCTATTTTTACCCTTTTCCTGATTTTCCTTTTCAGAAAAGAATTGAAACTTATGGCTTTTGATCCGGACTATGCCGCAGTTCTCGGATTTCCGCGGGGCAAGCTGAATGTATTCCTCTCCTTCCTTGCCACAATCACCGTCCTTCTTTCCATCCAGGCCGTAGGCATTATCCTCATGAGCGCCATGCTCATCGCACCTGCCGTTGCCGCAAGGCAGTGGACAAGGCGTCTTGAACCGATGATCCTTCTGTCTGCCGTCATCGGCGCGCTGTCCTCCGCTATCGGTACGACGGCAAGTTCTCTTATTCCCAAAATGCCTACAGGCCCCGCCATCGTCGTGGCATTATCCTTTTTCGTTATTCCCGGCCTTTTACTGGCGCCGCAGCGGGGTATCCTTTCCCGATCTTTCCATAAAAAGAAAATGACCGCCCTCATGGAAGGAGACCGATTATGAATTCTTTTGCTGAAATACTTCTTATCGCCATCTTCATGTCAGCCGCCTGTGCCCTGCCGGGGAACTTCCTCGTCCTGCGGCGCATGTCCATGCTGACTGACGCCATCAGCCATACCGTCCTCCTCGGCATCGTACTCGCTTTCCTTACCGTCGGCAGCCTGGACTCGCCCTTCCTCATTATCGGCGCGTCCCTCATGGGTGTCCTTACAGTGTGGCTGATTGAACTCCTCTACCAGAGCAGGCTCGTCGCCTCCGATTCCGCTATCGGCCTCATATTTCCCCTGCTCTTCAGTATCGCCGTCATCCTCGTGACACGGTACGCGGGCAATGTCCATCTGGACACGAACTGCATTCTTTTGGGAGAACTTGCTTTTGCCCCCTTCGACCGCCTGATCATAAACGGGATGGATCTCGGCGCGAAAGGCCTGTATACGGGCGGTGCAGTTCTTGTTCTTTCCATCGCTGTCATTTCCCTTTTTTATAAAGAAATAAAATTAGCTACTTTTGATCCCGTCCTGGCAGGTGTACTGGGATTTTCTCCCGCCGTTATCCACTACGGCCTGATGAGCCTCGTCTCCCTCGTGGCGGTCACGTCCTTCCAGTCCATCGGCTCGATTCTCGTCATCGCATTTATGATCATTCCCGCCATGACTGCCGCTCTGTGGACAAGGACGCTTTCAGGACGCCTCGTGCTCAGCTGTCTTCTTGGTACGGCCGGCGCGGTACTCGGCATCATCGGCGCGATTGTTTCAGACTCGTCTCTGGCAGGCATGATGGCCGCCGTTCTCGGCGTATTTTTCATTGTTTCCCTGATTTTCGCTCCCGCCACAGGTATCTTGGCCGCTTTCCGCCAGCGGAAAAAACAGCGGTTTACGTTCGGACGGGAAACGCTTCTCCAGCATCTTCTCTTCCACGCAGGCACAGAAGAAGAAACTCGGGAAAACGCTCTTTCCACCCTCTCCGTCCACATGAAATGGCCGGAAAACTTCACCCGCAAAATCTGCCGTTCCCTTTTAAAAGACGGATACATCACAGAAAGAAACGGCCTCCTTCTCCCCACAGAACAGGGAAAAGCCCATAACCTTTTTTACAGAGAAAATGTGCGGGCGTAAAACGCAAAAAAAGACAGCAGTCCCATTATAAGGCTTGCTGTCTTTTTTATCCGGAAACAGAAACGTTATTCTCCGTAAAGCACCCTGATCGCTCCGCTGGCGCCTATGCGATCCGCACCTGCCGTAAGGAAAGCTTCCATATCTTCCCTTGTACGGATACCTCCCGCCGCTTTGATTCTTACATTTTTTCCGATGTGTTTTCTGAAAAGCGCGATATCCGCCAAAGAAGCACCTGCCGTACCGAATCCTGTGGATGTCTTGATGTAGTCCGCTCCACCTTTCGTGACACATTCGCAAAGACGGATTTTTTCTTCTTCCGTCAGGTAGCAGGTTTCCACGATCACTTTCAGGATTTTATCTTCTGCTATTTCTTTCAGGACGGCGATTTCTTCGGTAACCAGATCATAATCTTTATTTTTCACCGCGCCGATGTTAATAACCATGTCGATTTCATCAGCACCGTCATCAAGGGCATGAATCGTTTCTGCCGCTTTCGATTCGCTGTTCCCGTTGCCCAAAGGAAACCCGACCACCGTACAGATGGTAAGGCGGGGATAATTTTCCCGAATCTTCTTTACATAAGAAGACGGCACACAGACGGACGCGGTATGGTATTTCACGGCTTCATCACACAATTTCCGTATTTCCTCCCAGCTTGCCGCCGCTTTCAGCAGTGTGTGATCCACATGACCTATAATGTCTTCAACTTTCATCTGTTCATTCTCCTTTCCGTTTTCCGGTGATTTCCTCATATCAAATCATTTTGAAAATCAGGCAGCCGTTTTTCATACGCTTCCCGTATGACCATTCCTGTACTCATGCCTGTCATGATCATGCCTGCCCGTAATTGTTCCTTACACTTATTTATTGTAGCAGAATCCGGCGGCAGGAGAAATCCGTATTATATCAGGGTACGGACCGCTTCCCGCATTTTTTCAAAGACCGGCGGTCCATAAAGACGTTCCATGGCATCTCTTGTGACAAGCCAGCTCCGTCCGGATTTCCGCCGGTCGCCGTCCGCCATCCGCGCCGCCCGATGGCCCGCGCCGGAGGCTGCCGAACGCACATCGCCGCTGTCGCGGTTCCACAGCTCTGCCGCTTCCAGCGTCGTAAATACGAGAAGAAGCGGATTCATGGGAGCAGCCGGTTCACTGCCGCCGCCATAACGAAAATCGGCCGCCTGTTTCGTAATGAGCCAGTTCTTTCCTGATTTTCTTGCTTCCGATTTTTTAAAGACGCCCCTCTCGCAATCGGACGCCACCGTCTTTCCGCTGATGCCGTAAAGCGTTCCCGCTTCTTCGGCAGTCACCGCGTACATCGTGAAATCGATTTCCCGTTTCCATTCCGCAAAGTCTTCCCCAGGCGTCCAAAGTCCGTCCGGAAAAATGTATATTCCTTTCTCTGACAGGGCCGCAGTGACACCTGACGGCAAGCGGCGGGCGCCCAAAAATTCACGGCATGCGAAAAGAGTTTTGCTTTCCGAATCCAGCGTGGTCACCACCGTTCCGTAAGAAGTTTGCAAAACAGTGCCGTCCGTCTCAAATTTTTCTTTCCATATATAGAAAAAAGCGCCCTGCCGCAAAACGGTTCCCGCCTTTGCCGGCTGTCCCAGAAGATAGCTCTCATAGGCCTTAAAAGTTTCCGCGCTTTCCATATCCGTCAAAATTCCCGCCATGATATGCCTCCATTTCCTTATTATACCAATTCTCCGCTTGAAGAAATATTTCTCCCGTTTATAATGAAATAAGAAACAAAGGAGATTCCTATGAAAATAACAATTATAGGAGCCGGCAATACGGCCGTCGCCGCCGCCTGCTTTCTCAAAACGCTCGGTCTTTCGAGCCTCATCTATACCCGCCGTGAAGAACGGGCAAAACAGTGGAATCAATTTCCTGTAAAAGCAAGCGGCGCCTGCACCGGGTCATTTTCACTGGAAAGTACGACGGATCTGAAAACCGCCGTGCATTATGGCGACATTCTTCTCGTCTGCACGCTGGCGGCAGATCACGAAACGGTCATTTCTGAAATCGCGCCCCACCTGCAGGCGCACCAGTCCATTCTCTTTTTCAACGGCTGCTGGGGCGCCCTCAAAGCATACCGCGCCCTTTCAAAAAGACAGGATATAGCCCCTCTGACCATCGGGGAAACGGCCAATATGCCCTTTATCGCCGCGCTCTCGCAGGACGGATCTGAAATCCTCATCAAAGGAATCAAGGAAGAAATCGCTTACTCCGCTGCCGGTGATGATAAAGCTGTCAGCGCCTTCCTTCATCGCCTTGCGCCGCGGGTAGTGAAAACCGCTTCTTTCGCGTCCACTTCCCTTTCGGCAACAAACCCTGTCATCCATGTCACCGCCTCTCTCTTCAACGTGACCCGTATAGAGAACAAAGAAGATTTCTATTTCTTCGGTGACCCCATGACTGACCGCGTCATTTCCTTCATGGAACACTGCGACGAAGAACGCCTTGCCGTGGGAAAAGCACTGGGTATCCGCCTGTCCCCCCTGCTGGAAGTGCTTAACTCTTTCTGGCCCGAAAAGAAAAATACGCTGAAAGAGGCTTTGAAAGGGAATCCTTCCTACCACGCCGTAAAAGGCCCGTCCTCTACGGAGTACCGCTACTTCACGGAAGACCTGCCCTGCGGCCTCGGCCCTGTCCTTGATCTGGCGGAGCTGATGCATATTCCCTGCCCCTACATCCGCACCCTCGTGCAGACGGCCTCCCTCTACCTGGGAAAGCCCTACACGCCCCTCCTCACGAAAGAAGACCTGCGGATTCTGAAAAAACTGCATGCTGATTAACGGAAAGGATGTCCCATGAATAAAATTCTCCCTCTTGCTTTTATACTCTGCCTTGCCTTTGCGGGTATGCAGGTTTCCGCAGAAAACTGGATAAAAAACGCCGACGGCTCGCCCTCATGGATCGACACCGACTCTATCCGTCAGGAGCAGGCCATCTCCTCCTTTGACATGCGTTTGGAATCCTCCGATTTCACCGTCGTATCCACCATGGAGTTCGACACCTCGAAAAACACTTGGCGCACCGCCGCGCTTGTCACCCGTGACAAAGACGGAAAAGTCCTCCACGCGGAAAAGAAAGAAAATCCTGACGACGGCTGGAACAAGCTCATGCCCGGCACCTATGGAAAGAATCTGTACAGGCATTATGTGGAAACGCCCCTGCCCCCGTCTGACGCGAAGTGGAAACAGCTTTACAAAGACAACAGAGGCACAGCTTTCTCCATTGATACAAACTCTCTCCGTTACAAAAACGGCTATGCCGACCTCTGGCTTGCCGTGACGCTTCCCGATCAGGAAAAGGATTTATCCCAAATCATTTATCGAGTAAGAATAAATATGGCCTACAAAAAGGTAATGACTCTTTCCGCAACAGAGTACAACGCTGCCGGAAAAATCCGTCTCCATGCTGCCGCAGAGGGTGCAAAGGAAAACATTCCCAACGATTCTCCTGTGGAAAAAGTTTTTGAATACCTGAAAGATGAAATCGACAGCGGCCGTTTGTAACGAAAGAGGAAGACATATCAGCTCCCTCTGATATTTGCGCCTGCCGAAATTTTATGTTATAGTGTTTCATATTCCTTAACTGCGCGATGACGGGAGAAAGTAGGGAAACAGAACCGTTTCAGAAAGCCCTGATGATGGAAACGGGTACGGTGATTTTTCTGAAGTGCCTCTCCGAGCGGTTTTCCGAAAAGAAAATTCCCCGAGTAAGAAAACCGGGCGCGCCCGATACAGCGCTTAAGTCATACGACTTTCCAAGGTTTCTCCGGCAACGTGGAAACGAAATTGGGTGGAACACGGAATTTACCGTCCCTTTGCACGGGGGCGGTTTTTTATTTTCGCGGTTTTACGGAAAGAAGGCTGCCATGTCCCGCATACTCACTGCAGAACATATCAAAAAATCATTTGGCAAAAACACAATATTAAAAGATATCAATCTTACCGTAGAAAAAGGCGATGTCATTTCCATTCTCGGCCCGTCAGGCACAGGAAAGACAACGCTTCTCCGGTGCTTCAATTATCTGGAAAAACCCGAAGCCGGCCGTCTTTCCATTGACGACGTGTCTGTGGACTTTTCCCATATTTCCAAAACGGAAGTGCGGAAACTCCGGCGGAAATCTACCATGGTCTTCCAGCAGTTCAATCTGTTCCGCAACAAGAATGTCCTTGAAAACATCACGGAAGGGCTGATTTACGGGTACGGCAAAACAAAAAAAGAAGCGGAAGAAATCGCCATGGAAGAACTCTCCCGCGTCCGTATGACGGACTATGCCCACATGTATCCATCGGAACTTTCCGGCGGCATGCAGCAGCGCGTGGGAATCGCCAGAGCTCTTGCACCGAAACCTGATGTCATCCTCTTTGACGAACCCACTTCGGCGCTTGATCCCGAACTCGTAGGGGAAGTTCTGGATACCATCGCCTCCGTCGCGACCCTCGGCATCACCATGATCATCGTCACCCATGAAATGCATTTCGCTCAGGATATATCCACAAAAGCCGTATTCATGTCGGACGGCCTCATCGTGGAAGAAGGACATCCGAAAGAATTCTTTTCCCATCCGAAAGAGGAGCAGACCCGCGTCTTTCTCCGGCGCATGCTGAAAAGGGAAGAGGCGTAACGCTCCCCGTCCCGCTTGTTTTATAAAGGAATGATTCCATGCTTACTTTTGACCCCTCTTTTTTCATAGGCGTATTTCCCCGGCTGATTTCCGCCCTTCCTTTCACAGTGGAAGTCATCATCGCGTCTATCCTGCTCTGCCTCTTCTTCGGCACGATCATCGCCGTCATCAGGATTGCCCGTGTGCCCGTGCTGGCGCCTTTCTGCGACATATGGCTCTCTTATAACAGGAGCATGCCCTTTATCCTCGACCTTTACCTCGTCTATTTCTGCCTTCCCGCCATTATACGGGGACTCGGCATCAATCCCGACGGCTGGCCGCTCACCGTATATGTGCTGGTCTCCCTTACTTTCCACTACGCCCCCGTTGTTTCAGAAATACTCCGCCCCGCTTACCTCTCTGTCGACCAGGGACAGCATGAAGCAGCCATCGTTTTCGGACTTTCTCCGGTTCGGCGCGTTTTCAGCATCATCGCTCCCCAGGCGCTCCCTGTCGCCATTCCCGGATTGGTGAGCGAATCCATCAATATACTGAAAGACACATCCATCATGTTTTTCATCGGCGTCATAGACCTCATGGGCCGCGCGAACCTCATCATCAACGCCGCCTTCGGCCAGCACCGTCTGGAAACATACACCGCCGTCGCCCTGATCTACTGGGCCATCGTCATTGCCATCGAAGCGGCATTCTGGCTCTTCCAGAAACAGGGCCATAAAGAAATAAGGAGGACTGCATGATCGATTTTAAAGTCCTTCCCGAAGCGCTCCTCTTCATAGCAGGCGCCGTACCGAATACCCTTTTCATGGCATTCGTCAGTATTTTCTTCGGCATTCTCTTCGGCGCGCTCATTGCCGTGCTCCGTTTGAGAAACAATATATTCATCAATACTTTCTTTACTGTATTCGTTTCCTTCTTCCGCGCCGTGCCGGGCATCGTCCAGCTTTTCATCGTATACTACTCCCTCCCCTATCTCCTTGCGCCCGTATTCAGTGCTTTTTCGGGAACGGAAGTAAAGCCTTTTGACGTAAGCCCCTACTGGAGCGTCTACCTTTGCTTCATTTTATATAACACCGCCTACCAGTCGGAAAATATCCGCGGCGCTCTCCGCTCCGTAGACCACGGCCAGTATGAAGCAGCCGTCGCCATGGGCATGACCTCTTTCCGCGCTTTCACAAGAATCGTCCTTCCCCAGGCGTTCGTCGTGGCGCTTCCCGCCTTTTTCACATACTATCTGAAAACCATCAAACTCCTCGCCCTTGTCTTCACAGTCAAAGTCGTAGACATGTTCGCCAAAGCGGATATCTTCTCCGCCCTCTACAATCGGCGTATGGAACCGTACATCGCGGACGCCATCGCCTACTGGGGTCTGGCCATACTCCTCACCTTCCTCTTCGACCGGTGGGAAAAGAAACTCCGCGGCAAAGGCTTCAACAAATCTGGCTGATGAAAAGAATAGAACCATTTCCCGGCGGATCTTTTCTGTTCTTTTTGTCATTCGGTCTAAAACCGGCCTCTGCAAACAACTCAATTTTCTTATCAGAATAAATATTATTACTATCAATAGCTGAGGAATAATTATGGATAATAAAAACTATTATGATTTGTTAAATGTTCGTCCGAATGCCTCCTGCCGGGAAATACACGCTTCTTATATCCGCCTTTTGGAAGAATACAAAACCGATCTGAACAAAACGGAAGAAGAAGATTATTTTTTGAAGATGGCGGCAAAAATGAATATAGCCGAGTTGGAAAAAGCATACGCCATTTTATCTGATGCGGAAAAAAGGAAAGCCTACAATGACGAAATACACATCGACATAACAGCCTTGCCGACGGAACCCGCATCAGATATATCCCCAGAAACAGCGCAAGTTCCCACGGCAGCAAACACTGTCCCCACAGAAAAGAAAACGCTTACCTTCATAGGCGCCAACAAACGATTTCTTTCCCACTGGTATTCTTTCCACGGACGAACCACACGGAAAGAATTCTGGTACGCCTTTCCTATCATTTTTCTCGGACTTTTTCTTTTCAATATAATCTTCAGTTCTATTTTATTCTTCTTTTTCGATTCCATCCCTTATGACGGCCTGATTGTATTGGTTGCTACATCCATAGTCAATTCCTATATTTTCTGTGCCGCATATACAAGACGATTCCACGACATCGGCCGTTCAGGAAAATGGCTGATTCCCTTTTACCTCATTTCCTGGATTCCTTATTTCCCCCTCTTTGTATTTTCTTTGGCATGCGGCTGTTTTCTTCTCTTTATCACTACCATTGCTTCTGACCGCGACAATAAATACGGCCCCCAGTGGGAAGAAACGAAAAAATAAAGTGATATTATAAAAATATCCTATGACAAGACTTTCCTCTATATAAGCAATATCCGATCCATAATAATTTAAAATCCATGAAAAGGAGAAATTATGACGAACTCAAATGAAAACACTCTCTTTGCGCAAAAAGAACAGGCACCAAAACATCTCACCTTCAGTGCAGGAGTAAAACGACTAAGATCCCACTGGTTCTCTCTCAAAGGACGCAGTACAAGAAAGGAATATTGGCTCATCGGTTTGTGCATTTACATCCTTGTCGGCCTTGCGCTCAACATCGCCTCTATTATTTTATTCTTCATACTGCCGGGAATACGCTCTGACTTAATCACAATTCCCGTAACTTTGGCTCTGATCTACATGAACTTTGCGCTCTCCGTCCGCCGCCTCCACGATATAGGCTACTCCGGCTGGTATGCCCTTTTAGCTTATATACCGCTCATCAACCTTTTCTTCCTTTACCTTACAGTAAAACCATCTGTCCCGGACAATGAGTACGGTCCCCAGTGGGAAGAAACGAAATATTGACCTGCACATATTTCCAAAAGAAAGAACACCGTTGCATTCTCGTTTCAACAAAAAAGAATGGAAATTCCCAAAAAGGAATATTCATTCTTTTTTTATTTTATTCTGTTGCAAGTTTTTTATTTTTCACTATTTTCATAAATTCATTTTCCGATACCGTCCTAAAAACATTTCCCAGTTTCAGCGCAAAAAAAGCACCCATTTCGAGATGCTTCACAGATCCCCGATCAGACACATGCCCCCAGTGAAAGAGAATTTCTCTTTGCGCTTTTCTGCTAAGCCTCCTCGAAAAATCATGAAATCCTTCGTGTCTTATATAAGTACACCACCAGACATGATAGATAAAATCATATAAGCGTGACATAATATATAAAACGATGGATGGAAGAATGCTCTGGCAATTAGTCACAAAAACTTTTACACTGGATGATAGAAAAAGATTTGACCACTCAGGATGCAATGAGTAATACAAAAATTTCTGCCAATGTTTTTATCAAATTACGAAACGGCTAATATTGCTTTGGATAAACTGAAATGTACTTGTATCCCTTTGGACCGTACACCTAATGATGTTTTAGAATTCATACTGGAGGATGATGAATCATGGGTAATGACGTAAAGTTATTTGAAGGAAACCGGATCCGTTCTATCTGGAACAATGAAAAAGAAGCGTGGTATTTCAGCATCATAGATGTAGTGAACGTTTTGACTGATAGCAGAAATCCAAGAAGATATTGGAGTGATCTTAAAAGAAAAATGAAAGAGGAAGAGGGTGCAGACCAACTGTACGAGAATATCGTACAGTTAAAATTGAAAGCACCGGATGGAAAGATGCGCGAAACAGATGTCGCTGATATGCAAGGTCTATTCCGTATCATCCAGTCGATCCCCTCACCTAAAGCGGATCCCTTCAAAATGTGGCTGGCGGAAGTAGGAAAAGAGAGAGTGGATGAAACCATCGATCCTGAACTTACAATAGACAGGGCTTTAGAAACCTACCTGAAAAAAGGGTACACAAGAGAATGGATTAATCAAAGACTTGGAGCGGAATGACCACAAGGCAGTATAAAGATTTGAAGAGCATGCGTATGCGAAAATATTATTAGATAGCATATTTGGCAGACAGAATTTTATTGGAGATATTATTTGGCAAAAAAGAAAAGGTGGATGAAATGATTCAAGATATTTGGCACTAAACCATGCCTATATTCTTGTTTATGCCAAGAATGCAGCTAAGGAAATGCATTCGTTAAAATGGAGGACTGCGCAATCTGAAGAATACTTGAAAAGATATAAAGAGCTTGATCCTGATGGAAAAAGATTATGGAACTGCATTATTAGTCGAGGAAAAATGAAAGAAATATTTAATTTAGATAATAAAAATATGTTTGATGAATTATTAGATAGTATTTCTAGCGCTTTCGAGTATTGGCGTTATATATACGAAAAAGATAATGGTTTTATTAATATCAATTTTTAAGATTTTTTAGGCTGTTACTGAGGGAAATATGTTGCGAGCAATTATATGATAAAACTTGGAAAGAGTATATAGAATAGCTTTATTGGTAACCGTTAATTTCCAGTTTATTAGATTAAAGTTAATTAGAGATTATGGAGGTAGTAATGAATAAGATTACTTGTATTTGTTTGGGTGTTAGAGATATGGAAAGGTCAATAAAGTTTTACAGAGATGGTTTAGGATATAAGACTGACTGCAAAGAAAATAATCCGCCAGTATGTTTTTTCGATACTCCAGGAACAAAATTTGAACTATTTCCTTTGGAACAATTAGCAAAAGATATTGATGAAAATAATCCACCAAAGGGAAATGGATTTCCCGGAATTACATTAGCTTACAATGTTGAACACAAAGAAGATGTTGATAGTGTAATAGAATTAGTACGAAATGTCGGTGGAAAAATTGTAAAAGAACCACAAGACACTTTTTGGGGTGGATATCATGCCTATTTTTCAGATTTAGATGGATATTATTGGGAAGTTGCATGGGGTTCAAATTTTCAGTTTGATGAGAATGGACTATTGAAATTTTAGTAATTAAAGGAGATATAAAAAATGACTTCAAGCAAAGTTCTGTGAAGGTGCAAGTAACTGGGCAAAAGCAAACAAAAGAAAAGAATGGAAGTATGTATTTATTCCATCTAAAGAAGTACGAGCAAATTCAAGCTTTGACAGCTTGACAGAAAGATTTATGAAGTAGCACAAAAAAAGCACCTCCTTCGAGATGCTTCACAGGCATGACATATGGCCGCTGTTTTATTCTTCTGCCGGATATTCACCGCGGTAGGTCACCGTTTCGGAAAGCGGTTTCCGCGGGAGTGGTTGGATTTCTCTGTCTGTATAGCCCAGGGCGATGGCCGCCACCATCTCTCCTTCCACATTCAGCCATTTTTTCAGTTCGTCATAAGCAAAGAAAATATTGCATGTCCACAGCGTCCCGATATTCCTCGCCGTCGCTTCCAGGCACATATTCTGGATCGCCGCACTCACCGACTGGATGTCCGCCATTTCCATCAGATGCTCATCTATGGGAAATTCGCCGTAGTAGTCCTTCCCCTTGCTGTTGATAAAGAAGACGATGACCGGCGCCTGTTCCAGCACGCGGGCCGTATAAATCGCGGCGGGGATATATTTTTCATACCCTTTTCCGAAAATGGCCGCTTTATCGCTCCGGTTCCTTTTGATTCCTTCCTTCAGAGCGCGGACCGCTTCTTTCCGCGCGTCTCCGCGGACGACCACAAAGCGCCAGGGCTGCTCATTATGCTCCGACGGCGCCCAGGAGGCTGCTTCCAAAAGAGCATGCAAATCCTCCTCAGGGATGTTCTTTTTGATGAAACGCCGTGTGCTGCGGCGCGCTTTTATTTCATGTATCACGTTTCCAACTTCCTTTTCCCTATTACATATTCTTCTCACATATGCGTTTTATTATAAACAAATGTGATTTATACTGCAAGTGACCCCCGGACGGTTTATAGGAAATACACCTTTCCTCCGGTACGCCTTACCGCCGGATCTCTATAACATCCTCTTCTTTTTTCCGGTTCAGCGGGGACGGATGATGCGCCGGATAGCCGAAGCTCATGGCAAGCACCATTTCTCCCGCATCCAGCCAGTTTTTTAATTCATCATAGGCGAAGAAAATATTGCCGTTCCACAAGCTGCCGATTCCCATTTCCGCAGCCATAAGCGCCATATTTTCCGCGGCGGCGCCGATGGACTGCACATCGCTCAATTCATGGATTTTTTCCGCGGCGCTCCAATCTTCCCGGAGACTTCTCCCTTCGGGATGGGTGATGAAAACGGTGACGGGCGCGGCAGCCATGCATTTCATCGTATACTTTGCATTGGCGATATACTCTTTGGATCCGGTAATGATTCCCTCTCCTCTTTCCGATCGGTCAATCCCCTCTTTCATGAGCGGGAGCATTGTTTCCTTCGATTTTCCCAGAACAGCGATTATCTTCCAGGGCTGCCGGTTTTTCGGAGACGGCGCCCACATGCCGGCAAGGAGAATCTTCCGGAGTATTTCTTCGGGTATCTCCTGTTTTTTGAACAGACGGATACTCCGCCTTTTAAAAATAATATCTTCCATGGCTCCTCCTTGATTTCTTTTTATTATTATATGTTTTTACAGCGCGTTCTGTCATATAATAAAAGAAACTTATCATTGGAAAGGAGAACCGCCATGCTTGAACCGATCATCCGCCAAAACGCTTTCGGAGGAAAAGGCGAAGTGACTCTCCGGCCGCTTCTGACCGATGAACAGAAAAATGAAAAGATTCAAATGTATGCGGAAGTCACCATTCCTGAAGGCGCTTCGCTTGGCATCCACCGGCATAGGGGAAATGCAGAGTCCTACTGCATCCTTTCCGGAACAGGTCTTTACACCGACGACGGAAAGACCTATGAAGTCCATGCGGGTGACACGACATACTGCGCCGATGGCCACTGCCACGGACTTGAAAATACGGGAGACGGCGACCTGAAATTCATGGCGCTCATCATTCCGTCATGAATTTGCTGTAAAGATATGGTTTAATAAAGGAGATTCATTATGGCTTTAAAAGAATACAAACTTCCTTTCGGCCGCGGGTTCCAGACGGTCATGCTCCCCGAAGAAAGGGTATCCGACGTATTGGAAGGTGTACCGACAGCTGCCTGCGATATTAAAGAAGCGACTGTCGAATGTATGCGCCGCCCCATCGGCTCCGCGCCGCTTACCGAAAAAGTACAAAAAGGCGACAAGGTCTGCCTCATCGTGGCGGATATCACCCGCGCGTGGAACCATGCCCGCGATTTCACCGTCCATGTGGTCAATGAACTGAACCTCGCAGGAATTCCTGATGAAGACATTTTCATCGTTTTCGCCCAGGGCACACACAGGGCACACACCGACGCGGAAAATATCGAATGTGTGGGAGAAGAAGTGGCGCGACGCATTACCATGTACCAGCATGACTGCCGGGATAAAAACATGCTCACCCATATGGGCGTGACCACCCGCGGCACGGAAGTATGGCTGAATAAACGCGTCGCGGAAGCGGACAAAGTCATTCTCCTGAACGCTCTTTCCACCCATGACATGGCAGGCTTCGGCGGCGGACGCAAACTTGTCCTTCCCGGCGTAGCAGGGTGGGATACCATCCAGCAGAACCACTGCCACGCCCTGGGCGACGAAGTCGGCTCCGGACTGAATCCCGATTCCCATGTCCTTAAAACAGAAGGAAATCCGGTCAGCGAAGATATGCAGGAAGGCTGCGATATGCTTTGCCCCTGTTTCCTCGTCCATTCCCTTATCAACGCTGACGGCAAAGTGTCGGGCATGGTCGGCGGAGACCCCTATGAAGCATGGGCGGCGGGTGCGAAAGAAACATACCGTATGCAGAAAGTTCCGATGAAACAGAAAGCCGACGTGACTATTGTCAGCGCGGGAGGTTACCCGAAAGACACCAATCTTTACCAGGGAACGAAATGTTACACATCATCCGACATGGCAACAAAAAAGGGCGGCATCATCATCACTATGATCGAAGCGGATGACATCATGGAACCGCCGGCCTACCTGGACAGTTTCAAATACGATAATCTGGAAGACATGGAAAAAGCTCTCCGCAAATGCTTTACTATCCCCTTCTTTGTCGCTTTTGAAAACCTCATCACCGCTACAACCCATACCATCTACTTCGTAACAAAACCGGAAAATTTCGACATCATCCGGAAAAAAACGCCGCAGATTCCCGTCGCCACCGTACAGGAAGCCTGGGAACTGGCAAAGAAACAACTGAAAAAAGAAGGCAGGACGGACTACACCATCAATATCATCCCCCACGGCAGCGCCGTCGTCCCTTTCCTGGAATAATCCCACGCAAAAAGGGCAGACTTTTGAAAATCTGCTCTTTTTTAATGCACGAATATGAGTCCTGACAAAATTTAAAAGGCAAGGGCACTGCTATATTTCTTTCATTCCGGCAGAAAAACCGCCGAACTTTTATGAATCCACAGTGATCTAAAGCATACTGATATTACTTCCAAAGAACTGATTCGCTGAGCGGACGGCGGGTCTTGTTCCGATGAACCGCTTCTCCACGGTAGCCAAAAGCTGCCATCACGGCAACGCCGAAATGTTCTGTATCGAAAAGGCCGTGCTGTTTTCCCAAAAGCCTGTCCATCTCCTTGGGTATAAATCCTTCCAGGGGGCATGAATCAATTCCCATGAGTGCTGCCACCGCCATCATATGTGCCATGACGATGTACACCTGTTTTCCTGCCCAGTCAAAAGCACTCCGTTCGCTTTCCAGCGTTTTGAAATCATTTTCTGAGAAATTACCGTAAGCGTTTCTGTAAAATTCATAGACTTCATCAGGTACCTGGTGGACGTCTTTCAGCATATGCCTGATGTAATCCGATCCGAAAGTGATATCTGCCTTTTTCCGTGCCAGGAATACCACGAAATGGCTGGCATCCAGTTTGTCCTTAATGCCCCACCCGAATTCCTTCATTTCTTCACGAAGCGTTTTGTCCTGAATGACAAGTATTTTCCACGTTTCCAGTCCGAAAGAAGTCGGAGCCAGACGAGCCGTTTCCAAAAGCACTTCAAAGTCTTCCGGCGGAATAGTTTTTTCGCTGAATCTTTTTGTCGCATAGCGGTACTTCATAGCGTTCAGCAGTTCTTCTTTCTTAAAATTCGGTTTTGCCGCATTGACCGTTTCAATAACGGCTGATTCTTTCTGATCCATAACAATCTCCTTCCTAATACATATAATCATATTTATGCCATAAGATTACGCCCCTCTTCGAAAACTGTCAATATGGTTTCTCCTTCATCTTTTTACCCCCATCCCGGTTAGCATCCCATAAGTATAAAGATATATTTCTTTACCGTTTCTTTAGTTTTTCTGGAGAAAAGTATTCAATCAATTGCAAATACTGAACAAATGGAGTAAAATGTACATATATTAAATCGACAATTTTAAAAACATTTAATCATGAGGCTTGTATGCTCCAAAGTTACGATAAAAAATATTTAAAAATCGCATTGCCTGCGGCACTGGAAGGTCTCTTCATGATTCTCCTCGCTTCCGCGGATTTAATCATGGTCGGCACCTTGGGGGCTGTTTCCATTGCGGCGGTCAGTATTTTCCTCCAGCCGCGGCTCGTCATTCTCTGCTTTACCCGTTCTCTTGCTTCCTCCGTGACTCTTCTTGTTTCCCGGGACGCCGGACGGAATGACAGGACAAACGCCTCCGATATTCTGAAGAAATCTATTTTCATCGGAGCCGTCATCCTTCTGTTCATCCATGGTATCTTCTATCTGTTCCTCGAAGATATTTTCTACCTTATGGGCGCGAAGACAGAATATATAGCGGAGGCTCTCGCTTACGGAAATATTGCGCTGCTTTCCGTTTTTATTTCTTCATTCACCCTCTTTTTCCAGGCAGTCCAGCTTGGCTTCGGCCAGACGGCAATCATCATGAAAACAAATATTCTGGGAAATCTAGTGAATGTCATCATGAATTTCATCCTTATCTTCGGCATGGGGCCGATTCCTGCCATGGGTGTCGCCGGTGCGGCAATCGGCACGGTCATAAGCACCATTTTCAGTCTGTGCTGGACGATTTATCTTATAAAAAAAGACCACCTTCTTGAAGGAGGTTCTTTCATTCCCGACCAAGCGTATTTCAAAAAAGTCACACCTATTTTCCTTTCTGTTTTCAGTGAACAGGGTTTTGAGCGTATAGGCATGGTTCTTTTCACCCGCATGGCAGCGAGCCTTGGCACGATTCCTTTTGCTGTCCACAGTATCTGTATGAATATTGCCGATATTTACTGGGACTACATCGTAGGCTTCGGCAAAGCGAGCATGGTCACCGCAGGGCAGTCCATCGGCAAAAAATCGGAAACCGAATGGCACGCGTTTAAACGGGCAGGCATTAAATGGACCTTTATCTGTTCCACCGCCGCATTCACCCTCACTGCCGTTTTCAGAGAAGAAATCTTTTCCTTCTATTCTTCCGATCCCGAAGCGCTTGCTATGAGCGGCATCGCTATGCTTATCTGCGCTGTCGTGAATTTTCCGGCAGGACATGCCCTCACCTGCGCAGGTATCCTGCGCGGCAGCGGAAAGACCGCTTCTGTTGCGGCGTATGCTTTCGTAAGCATCACGATTCTCCGTCCTATCATGACAGCATTCTTCCTTTTTGTCATGGGCTGGGGCCTTGTCGGCGCATGGTGCGCCCTTCTCCTTGACCAATGTATCCGCGCCTCCTGCGCGACTGTCCTGCTTCACCGCCTCCAAAAAGCCGGATGGAATAAAATGATTGAAAAACTGGCATAAATATTCCCGCTGTCCATTGGATGGCGGTTTTTCATTGGCAGATACATTTGAAATATTTCTTACTTCCGTCCACGAAATCACGAGAAAATATTCTTTTGCTTTTTCCTGTATTATAATTTAAATGGCAGCCGTTAAAATAAGTTTTCTTATTTGCGGAGACAATGATAAATTTTTCTGGAGAACTTTCTTTCAATCAAAAAATAATTACCGAAGCACGCCCCTTTGAAGCGCCTGTCCTTCCCCGGCTTAAACTGAAGAGTGTAAAAAATCTTAGGACTGGCTGCCGCATAATATATCCTTTCAAAAGTCATTAATTTTATAAAGGAGAAAATCATCAATATGACAGAAAAAACAGCCTTATTACTAAATGAATTGACACCTGCACAAAAAAATTATGTAACGAACAGACTTGCAGCGAAAGAGAAAGACCTCTCAGTCGCTTATCTTTGCTGGTTTTTCTGTATTCATTATTTTTATTTAAGGAAACCGGTAAGAAATATACTATACTGGATTACTTACGGAGGCGTTTTCATTTGGGCTATTATAGACTTGTTTCGAATGAAATCCCTTGTCGAAGAATGCAATGAAACGATCGTACAAGAATTAATTCAGGAAGCCACTTTGCTTGAAAGTTAAAGGAGAAATCAATTTATAGCACTTATACGCTCCAAACGGCAAAATCGTCTGCGTTGGAATTAATAATAAAAAAAGTCTGTTTGAAACGATTTTATAATCGGCAGGCGGTATAATGCTTGTGTCTGAAAATCCAAGATGCATACCGATACAACTCAATCGGTTTAACTGACAAAGTATTAGAATCTTAGGATTAGCCGTTCTATGCAGTCTGATATTCAATAACTTTTATTGAGGAGAAACAAGTATGAAAGTAATAGGTGCCAATTTCGCTAAAAAAGTTGAAATTAATAATACCGGTAAAAATATAGTTTTAGGTTATACAGATAAAAGCGGAAAGTTCCGCGTTATCCGTATCGACAAGGATCTGGAAGTCTGGGAACGAATCACTGAAGAAAATAAATTTAAATTTGGCCCATCGATGGGGTGGGGGTTCTTAGGTGCTGTTATCCTCGGCCCTATCGGAGCTATTGCCGGTATTCTTCTCAAAGGCCGAACAAAACAGTGTACAGTGGCTTGCGTATTTACGGAAAGCCGCCGATGCGCTATTGAAATGTCTCCGGAAGAATTTACCGCCTTCCAGTTTGCTGCCCCTGCCGGGTCGGATGTCGAAAGTATCCGGGCCGAGGCAGCAAAACTCGCAGAGATGACAGAAGCCGAAGAAGCTGCAGAAAAAGAAGCCGTAGCGAATGCGGCCACTGCGGCGGATGCGCTTTTGAAGTTAAAGCAGCTGTATGACGCGGGGGTTCTAACTGAAGAGGAGTACGCGGGAAAACGAGAAAAGTTAATGGAGAAATTATAATTGCAATATAAAAAAATCCCGCTATCGTACCGTTAATACGACAGCGGGAATGTAATACCCCAACCGGGGCTTATTACGTTTATGGGAATAGCACACAGCCGACCTACTTTTTGAAGGAGGCTGTTTTTTAATACAGCAAAAGCCGTTATCCATCCCCGGCATTCATCCGATCAGCAGCATAAAAATCTATTGAAGACCGGACTTCATATAGGAAAACTTTTTAAAGCATAACCGTACAATTATAAAACCGAACTCCCCATCTTACAAAATTCCGTAAAATGGGGAGTTCGGATAAACATATTCTGGTGACCCAAGAGAGATTCGAACTCCCGACACCTTGATTCGTAGTCAAGTGCTCTATCCAGCTGAGCTATTGGGCCGTATATGGCAGGGGCAGAGGGACTCAAACCCCCAACCTACGGTTTTGGAGACCGTTGCTCTATCAATTGCGCTATGCCCCTGTATTTTTACATAGATACCATCTATGTGACTGCAATATAATAACAAATATCTTCGGAAAAAGCAAGCAATTTTCTAAAATAATCCCTATTCTGCCTTTCTTTAACAGACTCTTTTCCTTATAGATAAGTACCTGTTGAATAGTATAAAGTGATCCCGAGGAGGGTACATTTTGTAAATGACAGCAATAAGACAACATGGTACAATAAAATTATTCACAGGAATATTAATTTTTTCCTTTTCTTACTTTATCCGATAAAATCTGATAAGCATGTACATATTTATAAAGTTGTGCACAGTTATTCACAGTTATTCACAGATTTATCCATCTTTTAAACAGACCGGGTATGAAAGGATGTACAAATGGAAATTTTTGAACTCTGGACACATGTCTTAGAGGAAATAAAAATTAAAAATCCCGAATATTATAATAACTTTTATAGTTTCGTTTTTCCCATTTCTTTTTCCGATGGTATTTTCACAGCCATATCCACCGTTCCTTATATGATTCCCTGGATTAATGCTGTCTATAAGAAGAAAATAGAGAAAATTCTTTCTGAAAAAAGTGGAGTCTCGGTAAAACTTGTTCTTAAAACCCAGGAAAGCAGCGACGTTCCTACTGCTGAACCGACACCGGAAATACCTGTTGTTACTGAAGCTTCCGAAAATTTTGGAATACCTTCTCCTTCTTCCATGTCCGATACGGAAAAAAAGGAAAACTCTCATGCTTCAGTAAACTCCCATAAAACAGAAGAAAATATGGAGATTTATGATAAACCTGCAGTGCCTGATTTTATGAATATTAAACCGCAAAATCCGGAAGAAGTTAAACTTCCCAGTATTTTGGATAATCCATCTTCCATCAGGCATTCTACCGTTCCTCTTCCGGTTAAATCTCCGGAAAAGAAATTTCCTTATAAATTCGACGATTATACTTTCGATAATTTTGTCCACGGCAACTGTAATGAAATTGCTTTCCAATCAGCCCATGCCATCGCTCTTTCCTGTGAAGAATATACGGATTCTCCCGATACTAATTATTCTAAAAAAAAGCCGGAAGCCAGTAATTATAATCCACTGTTTATTTACGGCCCTTCAGGTTTGGGCAAGACCCATCTTCTTCTTGCCATTTCCAATTATGTAAAAACTCACCGTCCTGATCTTTCCGTTCTCTTTGTAACGAGCGAGAACTTTACGAATGAACTCATTGAATCAATTCGCAGCGGAAAGATGCAGGAATTTCGTGAAAAATACCGCACTGTGGATTACTTGCTTATTGATGATATTCAATTTTTTAACGGTACGAAAGAATCATCCCGTATGGAAATTTTCAACACTTTTAACGCGATTGCTGACAATGATAACTACATCATTACGACAAGTGACCGTACACCGAGCGATCTGAAAGATTTTCATGAACGCTTGATAACACGATTCTCCAGCGGTATGATTGCCCATATTTCTCCTCCTGATTTTGAAATTTGTTCCATCATTCTGCAGAAGAAGGCGGAACGCTCCCATATCGATATGCCTGAAGAAGTAATTTCTTTTATTGCGGGAAACGTCAATTCCAGTGTCCGCGAACTGGAAGGCGCTTTCAAACAGGTTGTCGGTTATTGCCAGATCAAGAATGTTCCCCTTACTTTGGAAAACGCCCGGGACGCCCTTGCCGATATTATCAAGGTGGATCTTTACAGTCATTTATCTGCCGAAACAATCATTGATACTGTCTGCAAGTATTATAATGTAAAGAAAGAACAGGTTTTAGGCAAATCCCGTCCCAAAAATGTGGTCATTCCGAGACAGATGGCAATGTATATTGCCCGCGAAGAACTGAATGATTCTTTTCCCTCTTTAGAAAAATATTTCAATAAAGACCACAGTACGATTGTCCATGCTTACGAACGAGTACAAAAAGAACTCAAAAATAATGACAGGACGAGAAAAGAACTGAAAGATATATTAACTCTTCTCAAAAGGAAAAGGTAAAATACTTGTTTAAAAAACAATTTTTTGGTTAAATAAATTGTTTATAACTTGTGAATAAATCATTTTTTATAAAAAACTGTTTATTTAGTGAATAAAAATTTTCATTATTCACAAAGTTATTCCCTTCGAAAAAGAAAGAAAATATATCCCTTGCACAGACTTATTCACTTATTCACACAAACTACTTCTACTGCTTTTATTTTTTTAATTTATATTAGTAAAGGAGCTACCATGAAAGTTACATTCCAAACACAGGACTTATGCCGTGCTTTAGAAAGAGTACAACGCGCAGCACAGACAAAAGTCACATCAAACACAAATAATGGTTTCTTTATTTCCGCTGAAGACGGAAAAGTCGAATTTCAAGCTAATGATTATTCCATCGGCATCCGTACTTTTTGCGAAGCTGATGTGGAAGAGCGGGGATCCGTTCTCATTTCGGCACCCCATCTTTTGTCTACCATAAAAATGATGCCTTCCGGTCCGGTTGTTATGGAACAGAAAAAAGGCGAAAGTACTGTTTTCTTTAAGGCGGGCCAGTATAATTCCCATTTTCCCACAAGAGATACGGCAGAATTTCCGCTGGTTACGGAAATTGATCATACGTTCCATGTAAATATGAAATGCAAAGATTTTGCAGAAATGGTGAATCTCGTTTCCTTTGCTGCCTCTACAGACGCGAAAAATCCTATTTTTACCGGTATTCTCTGTGATATTAATGAAAATGTATTTACTATGGCCGCTACGAATTCCCATCGTTTGGCGGCAAGAGAGATATCTCTTGAAGAAATACCGACAGGAAAAGGGAATTTTATTGTTTCCGCTTCTGTACTTCAGGATGTGATCCGTCTTCTTCCTGTCGGAGAAGATGATATGATGGAAATATCCTGGGCGAGCCGGCATGTTGCTTTTTCTTTCGGGGAGACATATTTCCTTTCCAATCTTATTAATGGCGTTTATCCCGATTATAAGAGAGTATTCCCGTCAAGTTTCGATTTAAATGCGACTTTGGATCTGAAGGATTTTGAAGAGGCTGTCCGTTTTGTCAGTCCGATTTCCAGGGATATGAGTTATAAGACAATTAATTTTAAATTTGAAAACGGAACGCTGGAAGCTTTTGAGGAAGATCCCGATATCGGCCGGTCTGAAACGTCTATTCCGGCAGAGCTGGACGGTGCTGATGTGAAAATTACTTTTAACTGCACTTATGTGGAAGATATTCTGAAACATTCAAAAGGAGAAAAAATAATTCTTCATGTAAAGAAAAACGGGCCAATGGTGGTAGAACAGGAAGAAGATAAGGCGTATCGCTATGTTGTAACGCCCATGAGAGGCCGCTGATGAAAGAAATAGAAATATATGGAGATTATATTCAGCTGGATCAATTTTTAAAAAAAGAAAATATGATTTCTTCCGGTGGTGAGACAGGAAATTTTATTGAAAAGCATGAAATTTTTGTAAATGGAGTTATTATTAAGGAAAAAAGAAAAAAAATTCGTATCGGAGATGAACTTTCTCTTGATGGAGAAGTATACAGGATAATCGGGGCGAAGAAATGAGATGCGGAAAAACCCGTCTCATTGAGATACGGAATTTTGAAGATTTTTCTATTGAGCCTGCCGGAAACATGACTTTCCTTACAGGAAAAAACGGTGCAGGAAAAACGAATATCATTGAGGCGATTTATTTCGCCTCTGTGGGAAAGTCTTTCCGTACAAGCAATGATGAGGAATTAATTCGCCTCGATAAAGAAGAAGGAACAATTCTTCTGGATTTTACTGTTCACGGTGTAACGCATGAAATCAAAATCAAATTATCCCGGAATAAAGGAAAAAAGATTTTAATTAATGAGACGGCTACGAAAAAAAAAGATCTTATGGGCATGTTTCGTACCGTGCTTTTTACGCCGGATGAGCTCCAGCTTATTAAGGGGGCGCCGCAGAATCGCCGTCGTTTTATTGATTTGGAGATTTCCCAGGTCAGTCCGCGGTACTATGAAGAAATACTCCGTTATGGCAGGGCGGTACAGCAGCGGAATGCAGCATTTAAAGAAGCTCGTTTTCATGGATTTATGGCGGATGTGGATATATGGGATATGCAGATTGCCAAAAGAGCATCGTATATCGTAAAAAAAAGAATGGAAACCATAGAAAAAATGAATGAAATTGTTTCTTCTATGGAATCGTTTTTGACTGATAAGAAAGAAAGTATTTTAATGAAGTACAGGAAAAGCGGAAATCAGGAAGAGCGGTTTGATGAAGAATGGTACTTGGAAAAATTGGCTCTTGCCAGAGAAGAAGATAGCCGTTTCTGTCATACTTCCGTCGGTCCGCATCGGGATGACTTGATTTTTCTTATGAATGGAAATGATATTTCTTCTTATGGCTCCCAAGGGCAGCAACGGACAGCTATCCTGTCTATGAAGCTGGCGGAACTGGAATTTGTGAAGAAAGAAACAGGCGAATATCCTCTTCTTTTATTGGATGATGTGGGGAGTGAACTTGATAAAGAACGAAGAAATACTCTTTTCTCTTATCTTACTAAGAAAGAAATTCAGACTATCATCACAACGACTGATGAATCTCTTGGTGCTTATGGAAAAGAAATAAAAATAGAAGGATAATGTGTTTCACGTGAAACTGAGAAAAAAGATAAGCCCTTTATGGGAGCTTATCTTTTTTACTCAGTTTTATTTTGTTTGAAACAGGGATTATGGGATGAAAAGAAAGATGTTTCAAATAATTATTTTTTATTGATAATGTCAAATTTTGTTTCCGGCATATTGCGGAGGGCGGTTTCCGCTTCTCTTAAGGAAATATCTTTTAGCGGTTTGTGAAGAATCATGGAAAGGAGGATCCGTTTGTTAAGAGAACTGTCAATTTTCCTGTAAATATTTTCCCGTATTCTCTGTATGAGTGTTTCTCTGCTTTCTTCGTAAGCTGTATATTCACAGGGAATCTTTTTGTAAATTTCGTTGTAGGAAAGATGGGGGGTTTCTTTTAAAAGAAGCATGATTTTTCCTATTTGGGACTGTTCTTTTTTATTTTCGCAGACAGTGCAGGTATTTATGCCGGGAGGGATAAGGTCACCGCAGACGGAACAGGGGTGCCAGCCGGCCCGGATTTCTCCTTTCCTTTTTGCTGCGGCGGCTTTCATCATTTTTGTAAAAAGGCTGCGGGTATTATTATCAGAGATGTAAAAGCCGGTCCATTTATCGATAGAATTCCGCTCTTCTTCTGAAAGGGGAACGGAATATATATTTTCTTCTTTTTCCCGCCGGTTGTTTACAGGGGCGAGAGAGGATTCCGGGGGGCGTTCGATTTTCGCCCGGCCCGCAACGAAGCGTATATCTGTGTACTTTTTTCCGTAGTCGTCTTCTCTGATTCGTTTGAGAAGATCCGCTTTCATCATATAGAGGTGGTTCATCCAGACGGAATTGGTGACGGTAATATAAAGTGTCTGTTTCTTTTCAAAAGAAATATAGGATTCCCGTGCGATCATGGGACCGGCGATATTTTTCCATTTATTTTGCAGCTGCCAGAAACGAAATGACGGATTGGAAAAGAGAGTTTTCCCTTCCTTTGAAAATTGGAATACTTCCGACAGGTTTGATAAGCGGCCTGTTCTTTTTTCATTATTCTTTCTTTCCATCAATCCAATCCTCCTTTTCTGTTTTTTCTATTATACTAGATAATTCAATTTTATTTCATATAAACGCTTCAAAAGGAATATAATAAAGATGTAGATATCTTTCGTAAAGGAGGACGCCATGGAAAACATAAAAAAAGGAAAAATTGATATTGATCGGTATCGCGTAAAGGAAAATGAAAAAGTGAATTTGAAAAAGTTTCCTACGAAGCGGGATGTGGATATCGATAAAGGAGAAGTGAAGAACGCCTTTTTTCCTGAAGTGATTGAACAACTGAAATTATATCAGGAAAAACTGTATGCCCAGAATACATACGGGCTTATTATCGTACTGCAGGCGATGGACGCGGCAGGGAAAGACGGTACGGTCAATCATGTTTTTGCGAATCTGGATCCCGGCGGCGTTTCCGTGGCATCTTTTAAGCAGCCGACAACGGAAGAAAAGGATCACGATTATATGTGGCGCATCAATAAAGCACTTCCGCCGAGGGGAAATATCGGTATTTTCAATCGTTCCCATTATGAAGATGTCATTGTGACGCGTGTTCATAATTTAATCAGTACCGGCCAGCTGCCAAGAGATTTGATTGACAGGAATATCTGGATGGAGCGGTATGAGCAGATTAATAACTGGGAAAAGTATCTTCACCAGAACGGCTTTTACATGGTCAAGATTTTCCTTCATGTATCCAAGGAAGAACAGCAGGAAAGGCTTATCGATCGTATTTTTAACCAGGAAAAGAACTGGAAATTTTCCATGGGTGATATTCATGAAAGAGAACATTGGGATGAATATCGGGAGCTTTATGAAGAGCTTTTGGAAAATACATCCAAGGATAGGTCTCCCTGGTATATTGTACCGGCGGATAATAAATGGTTTACCCGTTATGTGGTGGCGCTCATTACTCTTGATGTGCTGAAAAAGATAGATCCGAAGTTTCCGAAATTATCTCCTGAGGAACAGAAGCAGCTGGAACGGTTCAGGGATATGATAAAAAAGGAAACGGACAAGCCGTTGGAAGAAATAAGAAAGGAAATGGAAAAAGAAGAAAAATAAGAAACGGTTGTATTTCTTTAAGGGGGAAAAAATGGAAGAAGAACGCATAAATACGGAGAAAGTTGAAAAAACAGAAAAGAAAGTGAAAATTGATATCGACCGGTATCGCGCAAAAGAAGGAGAAAAAATCAGTCTGAAAAAGTTTTCCACGAACTGTGATATGGATGTGGACAAGGAGTATGTGAAGACAGTTTCCATGACAGCAGCGCTGGAAGAATTGTCCCTGTACCAGGCGAAGCTGTATGCCCAGAATACATACGGGCTTATTATCGTACTGCAGGCGATGGACGCGGCAGGGAAAGACGGCACGATTAAGCATGTCTTCTCTCATCTTGACCCAAACGGTGTCCATGTCGTTTCTTTTAAGCAGCCGACGACAGAAGAAAAGGATCACGATTACATGTGGCGTATCAATAAGGCACTGCCCCGCCGGGGAAATATCGGTATTTTCAATCGTTCCCATTATGAAGATGTGGTGGTTACCCGTGTCCATGATCTGATTGAAAATGATAAGATTCCCAAGGATCTGGTAAATAAAAATATTTGGAAAACCCGGTATCGCCAGATCCGTGACTGGGAAAGATACCTGGCGGAAAACGGATTCCATATAATCAAGATCTTCCTTCATGTTTCCAAAGATGAACAGCGTGACCGTTTGGCGGAACGTATTTTAAACAAGAAGAAAAATTGGAAATTTTCTATTGCCGATATCAATGAACGCCGTTTCTGGGACAGGTACCAGGATCTGTACAGTGAAATGATTGAAGAAACATCAACAGAAAAAGCGCCGTGGTACATCGTACCGGCAGATAATAAATGGTTCACCCGGTATGTGGTGTCTCAGATCGTTTTGAAAGCAATGAAAGATATCGCGCCGAAGTTCCCTGAAATGTCGAAAGAAATTAAGGAACAGCTGGAGGAATTTAAAAAGCTGATTGAAAGCGGGAATATAGGAATGATTGAGGAAATGCAGGATGTAATGAAAGGAGGAAATAAATAGCAGTTCAAAAAAGCGAGGAGAAAGCTGTTTAATGATTATTCAAGTCGGGAAGGTTTTTCCTTATCATTGTCATGGCTTTCTTTGCATACTCCTTTTCTACAGAATAGTACTTTTGAATATGAACAAAGAGGGTATCTCCGTTTTAATAAGAAAAGAATGTTTATGCTATAATGAAACAAATTAAGTTGATTAGAATGAAGGAGGAAAAATATATGAAAAAGACAGCGGCGGTTCTGGCGGCTGCAGTGGCGCTTACCATAAGTGTCTATGCGTCTCCCCAGACAGAATTTGCAAAAGGGCAGTGGGAAATTAATGCAGGGATGTGGAATACAAAAGCGAAGACCCGTACGTATAAAGATAACGGCGCATGGAATTTCAACGGCGGCGTGACATACGGACTGAACGACAAGGCAGCGGCGCAGTTCCAGTACTATGGTCTTAACAGCGATGATACGGACGGCCGCAGCCATGAATTAAATCTGCTTTACAGTGTTCATCCCCAGGTGGCTTTATATACCGGGTATAACCATATCACTATGTCCGATTTTCCTACCGGTGTTTTCGGGGCGGAAAAACGGGAAAATGACATTGCCCAGATCGGTATCATCGCCCGCCAGCCGATCAATGAAGTTCTTGATTTATATGCAAAAGGCGCGCTCGGCTCAAAGAATACATCCATCTGGGAAGCCGGTGTGAATTTCACTCTTGATGAAAACATCGACCTTAATGCGGGATACCGTTACCTGAATACAGAAGGGAGCAGAGATAAAAATGTTTCCTATCAGGGGTGGCTGGCAGGTGTTTCCTACCGCTTCGGCGGAGGCAGCGATAGAAAAGCCGCCTATTCTGAAGATGATATCGATTATTCCGCATTGGACAATAAAGGAAATAAAAAAGAGGCGGACACAGTGACCATCACTCCGGCAGAAGAAGAGACGGCGGTACCGGAAAATGATTATTACTTCAATAGTATTCATTTCGGAAATGATTCCGATACCCCCCGCACTGATCAGACGGCGAATCTGGATGCTTTTGTCAAGGCAGCAAAAGAAACAGGTCATACTTTCAAGCTTGTAGGACGGACAGATTCCAACGGGTCTAAAGAGTACAATGATGATCTTGCTATCCGCCGTGTAAAGAAGGTGGCGGACTATGCGGTGGCTCACGGCGTAGATCTGAGTCATCTGGTGGGTATGTACAAAGGGGAAGAAGCACCGGTAAATACGAATGATACGGAAGCCGGCCGTGCGAACAACAGACGCGTGGATATATTTGAACATAAATAAGGGATAAGCCGACACTTTGCTCTTCTTTGGGCAAGGCTGTTTTTTCCGGGTGGAGTCTTTTTGCCCCGGAGTGTCTATGACGGACTGTCAGCAGTATCCCCTCCCCTTTCTCTGCGGCACGAAAAAAGACAGCTTTATCTTTTATAGGATAAGGCTGTTTTTGTCTGTGCTGGATCATTTATAAGAACTCTGATCAGATCCCGGCGGCATAGAGCGGAATGACGTTAATGACCGGTTCCTCATAAGGATGGATCTCTTTGACAGCGGCCATCGTTTTTTCCAAATTTTCTTTTTTTATGGTGACTTCCACTTTATACTCTTCTTCTTCACTGATTTCATTTTTTTTGCCGATGTAAGGAGTCGTTCCTTCCAAAGGACGCCATGTTCCCTTGACGGGACTGTAAGAAAGGCAGCTGTCATAGTTTCCTATATGCCCGGCATCCACCGATTGGAGTGCTTTTTGTAGGATGCGGAAATGGGTAGCGGGAATAAATATTTCCAGTTTCAGATATTGTATAGTCATTATTACCTCCCTTTTTGGCTTATAAAGAAAGAATCATTTCTATAAGTTCATCAGGTGAAAAAGCGATCCGTTCCGCTCCGTGGTTTTTAAGAAATTCTCCGGTGCGGAAACCCCAGGCAACAGAAATGCTGGGGAATCCCCCTTTCTTTCCTGTCATGATATCCACTTCCGAATCACCGATATAAACGATTTCTTTTGCTTTTATTCCTAAACGGCGGGCTATTGACAAAATCATTTCCGGATCCGGCTTAATGGCCATTTCCGGGTTTCTTCCGATGGAAATATCAAAAAGACCGGGGAAAAGTTTTTCTGAAAGGATCTGCACATGGTTATCATCTTTATTAGACGCTACGGCACAGCGGATACCCTTTTTCCGGAGGGTGCGAATAACTTCAGGTATACCGCTGTAAGGGTTCGTTTTGATTTGGTTATGGCTTCCATAGTAAGAAGTAAATACGCGCATGAGTTCATTTATTTCTTCTTCAGTGGCTGGAATGTCTTCCACCGGAATTTTGTTCCCCGCCAGTTCCAGATCTTTTGCTGAAAATCCTTTTGCCATAGCGAGGGCTTTAATCATATCAAGGTTCAAGGCCCAGCCGAAGCAGAGTTTTACCATTTCTTCCGGATGTCCCCCTTTATGTCCCGTTTCCACAAGAGCATAGTTCAAAGAATCAGTAATGTCGCCGATGGTATTTAAAATAGTACCGTCCATATCAAAAACAGCAGCTTTGATCATTCTATCTCCTTATAAATGTTTCACGTGAAATATGAGTTCAGAAAGTTTTTTTCAAACGGAGTCCGGGAAGGATAAGAAGGAAGCTTACGGCAAGTCCTATGAAGAGCGGATCAAAAGGAAATTTTGCCAACGCGGCGGTGATAGCGGCAATGGTACTTCCCGCCATGGAGAACACCGCCCAGTCCGCATTGAGATGGCCCGGCCAGAAAACAGCAAGCGTGAGAGGCAGAAAGATGCCTCCTCCCCGGAGTCCCATGGAAAGATAATTCCAGAAAAGTATTTCTGTCCCCCTGTTCATGATGGCGATAAGGGATGCCAGAATCATGACGGCAAGGACGGTCAGCTTTGTCAGGCGGAGAAGCTTTTTGTCATCAGTAATTTTCAGCAGAGGTGAAAGAATATCATGGGAAATCATAGTTCCGATACCCAGTGACAGTCCCCCGATACTTCCCAGTAGGGAAAGAATGATGCCGCTCATGGCAAGGCCGCCGATGAGGACCGGCACATGATTGACCAGAAAGGTGGGCAGGACTAAGATCGGTAAGGTTCCGGGCTCTGCGGCGTGCATGTACATACCGACAGCTACTGACGGCAGCCCGATGGGGATGACGATAAGTGCTGCAATGAAGCAGCCGGAAGCCGCTTTCAAAGGGGTACCTGCTGAAAAGATGCATTGGATATAAGTCTGTGTGCAGAGTACGCCAACGATGACGGAAAATAAATGGGCCATTGCGGAATCTGTGCCCTGCCCCATCAGATCAAAATGAGAAGCGGGAAATGAAGAGAGGGTATTGTTTTCCTGTAACAGCAGAAAAGCAATGGCGCCGGATATGAATAGAGAAATCCAGATAATTACCATTTTCAGGATACCGCTGACGGCGGCGCTTTTCATGCCTCCGAAAAAAGTGTAGGCGATAACGAGAGCCATAAGGAGAAGGGCAGACAGAAAAGGCGTCAGCCCGAAAAGGGCGGAAATGATCTCTATGCCCGGCAGTGAACTGGCAACAGCGGACAGAAGGATACCGATGGAAGAAATAATGGAAGAAAGCGTCTCGGCCTTCTTTCCGTAATAAAGTTCCAGATATTGAGGAATTGTTTCCAGTGCTGTATTGCGAAGCCGTTTGGCATAGAAAATACCCATAAGGATGAAAGCGATACCGCTTCCCAGGGTAAACCACCACGCAGAAAGGCCAAAAGAGTAAGCCAGCTGTGCCGTACCTACCGTAGCGCCTCCCCCGACGACCGTTCCCGCGATGCTTCCGGCGACAAGAGAGGCCCCGGCGCTTCGTCCTGCCACACTGTACCCTGCAGAGGATCTTACGGAATGGGAAACATAAAATCCGCTTCCAATGACGGCAAAGACCGTGGCGGAGATGATCAGTATATGTAAAAAGGTCAGAGACATAAGAATCGGCCCTTTCGTAAGTATTTTTGTAATCCTATTTCAAAAGTATAGATAGATTATAACAGAATACAGAATAAGATTGGGAAAATGCTTTATATGTTTCACGTGAAACATAAGGAGATAAAATAAATCGTCTCCTTATGGTATAATAATATGAACTATCTGTGAAAGGATGTAAGCTATGGGGAAGATCATCAGTATCATTAACCAGAAGGGCGGCGTGGGAAAAACCACAACAGCGGTAAATCTGGCTGCGTTCCTGGCGGACAAAGGATATAAGACGATGCTTGTGGACGCGGATTCCCAAAGAAACGCCACCAGCGGACTCAGCAAAGATGTGGAGTTTGAGGAAACGCTGTATGATGTGCTTTTAGATGATGTCTCCATCGAAGAAGCCGTCGTCAAGACAGACATAAAGAAATTATCCATTCTCCCCGCTTCCATTGATTTGGCAGGGGCTGAAATTGAAATGGTTTCCATGGAAAAACGGGAATTTCTTATGAAAAGAAAACTGGATCAGGTATGCGATAAATATGATTTCATTTTGATTGACTGTCCTCCTTCTTTAGGTCTTATGACGCTGAACGCTCTTGTAGCATCACAGGAAATACTTATCCCCATTCAGGCAGAATTTTATGCGCTTGAAGGACTTTCCCAGCTGGTGAAGACAGTACAGGTCGTGACACGTAAGCTGAATCCGGGTTTGTCCATACTGGGGATATTGCTGACGATGTTTGACGGCAGGACGAATTTATCCCTTCAGGTAGCTGATGAAGTGAAGAAATATTTTGGAAATAAAGTTTTCCGTACAGTAATTCCTCGATCAGTGAAGTTATCGGAAGCGCCGAGTTTTGGTGAACCTATACTTACATACGCGCCGAAATCCAAGGGGGCGGAAGCATATAAAAAGTTGTGCCGTGAGGTGATTAAACGTGTCTAAGACTAAAAGATTGGGAAAAGGATTGGGAGAGCTGCTCGGAAGAGAAGTGATGGAAGAAAAGAATACCGAAAGTATTTCCATTTCCCTTGTTGTTCCCAATGAATGGCAGCCGCGGCGTGAATTTGAGCCGGAATCTTTAAATGCTCTGGCGGAATCCATCAAGGAACACGGTGTCGTCCAGCCGGTTATTGTAAGAAAAAAAGACAGCGGATATGAACTTATTGCCGGCGAGCGTCGTTTAAGAGCGGCCCAGCTGGCGGGACTTGTGGAAATACCTGCTCTTGTCCGCGATTACAGCGATCAGGAAACAGCGGAAATCGCCCTCATTGAAAATCTGCAGCGTGAAGATCTGAATCCTCTTGAGGAAGGACTTGCCTATCAGCGGATGATCAGTGAATATCATTTTACACAGGAAAAGATGGCAAACCTTATCGGTAAGAGCCGTTCCTATGTGACGAATATGATGCGGCTTCTGGAGCTTTCTGAAGAGGTAAAAAGCCTTCTTTTGGAGCGGAAATTGACGGCGGGACAGGCGCGTCCCCTTTTAGGATTGGAAACATCTGCCGAGCAGATTGCGCTTGCGCGCCGAATTGTGGAAGAAGATCTTTCCGCACGGCGTATCGAGGAAATCCTCCGCCGTGAAAAAGACGGACAAAAGCGGAAGCCTGCGGATAAAGCGGATGCGTATCTCCGCGCGCTGGAAGAAGATCTGGTGAATGCCGTAGGATCCCGTGTAAAAATTAAAGTGGGAAAAGGGAAAAACAGTCACAGAGGCACTATTTCCATTTCTTTTAAAAGTGACAAAGAATTTGAACGTATTACAAAACTTCTCAAACAGGGAGAATAAACGAATCCATGGATATCTTAGAATTCAATATCAATTATCAGCTCATACTCTCCGTAATCGGAACGATTCTTGCGGTTTTACTGGTATTTCTTATTCTCCAGTTTTTCTGGCTCCGGGCCAAGGTAAACCGTTTGTACAGGAAATATAAATATTTTATGATGGGCGAAGACGGCGGATCTATCGAAATGAAGTTATCCACAGAAGTACGGGAACTCCGGGATATGGTGGAATCTTCCCAGGGCATGCTTCATCAGCAGGAGCTTCTGGCTACGATGCAGCTGAAATCTTTCCAGAAAATCGGTTTGGTGCGATATGATGCTTTTGATGAAACAGGAGATAAACTTTCCTTTTCTCTTACCCTTCTGGACGGCAAAAATAATGGCGTCGTCCTTTCTTCTCTGGCTGGTCATGATGCGTCCCGCATTTATGCAAAAGCTGTGACCGGCGGCGAATGCAGGGAAGCGCTTTCTTCAGAAGAAGCGGAAAGTATCAGTATTGCACTGAATACTCTCATGCCTGATGTGGCTAAAAGGGTAGAAGATGCAGTCCGTGCCGGTGAAGAGAGAAACGGTGAAAATCCGTCTGCTAAGCGTATTGACCGGATTGAAAAGAAATGATGCAAAGAAACAGGAATATTCCTTTGAAATAGATTAACGGGTGAGTGGATGATCAAAGAAAAAAATGAAGAAACCGGTGAAGTGAAAGTTATATTTTCATCGGAAGAATTTAAGAAACTGAAAATTTTCGGTGGTGCCGCAGCGGTGCTCCTCATTCTTTCCATCAGTTTGGCGGGATGGGCGGGATACAGCACGAATGCGCTTCACGCGGAAAATGAACTTTATCGAAGCCAGCTTAAAATGGCAGATGAAAAAATGCAGGCGCTTGAAAATAAGGCTAAAACTGTTGAGAAAATCAGTGGGCAACTGCAGGAACTTGTCCGTACGAACGGCGGAACAGTACCTGAAAATACGGGAATGGGAACCGGCGGTATCGGAGGTGCTTCCACTGTTCCTGATATAGCAAAAACGGCGGGAAATAAGAAAGAAGATGATGAGAAAATTGCTGTTTCGGAAACGCCGGGAGAACTTTTGAAAGAAATGCGCCGCCTTGATGAACGTTTAGATAAGCAGATACGTCTTGTCGTCGCACTCCGTTCCGAATTTATGAACCAGGCCTACGGTGCTGTCAGCTCTGTTGTAAATCCCACGGCGGAAACGCCGAACATATGGCCAGTTGCGGGTCCTATTTCCAGCTACTACGGATACAGGACCAGTCCTGGCGGTATCGGATCTACCTTCCATGAAGGAGTAGATATTGCTGGCGATTACGGCACACCTATTTCTGCGACTGCTGCGGGGACTGTCACGCAGGCAGGCTGGGTCGGCGGCTACGGATACCTTGTGGAAGTAAAACATGCCGATGGTATTGTTACGCGGTATGGGCATAATTCCGCTGTTTTGGTTTATGAAGGACAGCATGTGGACCAGGGCAGCATGATTGCCCTTATGGGGAGCACGGGAAACAGCACTGGTCCTCACTGCCACTATGAGGTCCGTATTCATGGAGAAGCAGTGGATCCCATGTATTTCCTGCCGCAAAACTATTGAAATAAATCGGTTAAGAAAATGAATACTTATTTTTGACAAACAATAATAAAAATTTATTTTAGGATATAAATAGTTATTTACGAAATTAAAAGCCTGTAAACTTGTTACAGGTTATTTTTTGTCATTTTTTTCTGTATTCTGTATGATAAAAGTAGAGATAGATCTTATTTTTATTATAAATTCCAAATACCCGCATCTTGTCTTAGGGGGTAGGTATTTCTCAGCAGAAAGAAGGAATCCTTATGAAACCTATTAAGATATTATTAGCCGGTATAGTGCTTGTCTTAGCTTTTGGTCTCGCAGGCTGCGGTACGGCTCAGAAAAAAGAAGAAATGAAGGCACCTGCCGCAGTGGCGGTCAAAGCGGGAAATGTAGAGTTGACAGCGTAAAAACTTCTTGGGTGCAGCGTGAAAGATAAATCAGTCTTCTTGGCTGAGGGCATAGCTTATTATAAAGGTAATCTCATTGTAATAAATAATGCGGAAGGGAATCTGACTGCTTACAGGTTTTCCAAAAACAAGGTAGAAATCAATAAGGGGTTTTTCAAGGATGGTATAATGCGGGGGAAAGGGGGATAGTATGAAATACCCTGTGGCGGTTGGTGACAGACGCTTATATTTCCCAGCACAACGGACTGGAATCCACAGACGGAAAAGATGTAAAAAATGCATTTAATGCGGTCATATGTAGATAGTACCCGGATCTACAGCAGAAAAGGGTATATGGTTATGAAGATAATGGAGCTCATGGAGCCGGGAACTTGGTAATGGAGCTGTCACAGATTTCTGGGCAGGACTTTTTATAATATAAAGTCCTTAGGCACAGTCGTAGATAACGGATATCCAAATAATAAGCTTATACAAGCCTGCTTTGTAGGTATCAAATTAAACATAGTAAAGAATATTTTCAACCTGTATATATACTTCATAAAAAAACAGACATAAAATTTGTAGGTATATACAAAGAAAATGCGGTTAAAAAATGTGAAAATACAGGGAATGGAATTGACAGACGGTTAGTAAGATGGATAATATTACACACGTTGTCAGGCGTGACAGTCTGCATGGAAAGCAATGGTCATAAATAAAATATTGTTGACAGAAGTATTTTTGTGTGGTATGTTATTTAAGTCGCTTAGAGCGATGGTTCTTTGAAAACTGAACAGTACAGCGAGAAAAAAGCCGATGTGCGAGTTTCAAGAAAAAAAGAAACCGCAAAGAATTTGAGTAAGAAAGGCAAGAAAAAATCGAGCCGAAACAAACAATCTATCATGGAGAGTTTGATCCTGGCTCAGGACGAACGCTGGCGGCGTGCTTAACACATGCAAGTCGAACGAAAAGACGGAAAGAGCTTGCTCTTTTCAGAATTGAGTGGCAAACGGGTGAGTAACACGTAAACAACCTGCCTTCAGGATGGGGACAACAGACGGAAACGACTGCTAATACCGAATAAGTTCCAAGAGCCGCATGGCCCATGGAAGAAAAGGTGGCCTCTACCTGTAAGCTATCGCCTGAAGAGGGGTTTGCGTCTGATTAGCTGGTTGGAGGGGTAACGGCCCACCAAGGCGACGATCAGTAGCCGGTCTGAGAGGATGAACGGCCACACTGGAACTGAGACACGGTCCAGACTCCTACGGGAGGCAGCAGTGGGGAATCTTCCGCAATGGGCGAAAGCCTGACGGAGCAACGCCGCGTGAGTGATGACGGCCTTCGGGTTGTAAAACTCTGTGATCCGGGACGAAAAGGCAGAGTGTGAAGAACAAACTGCATTGACGGTACCGGAAAAGCAAGCCACGGCTAACTACGTGCCAGCAGCCGCGGTAATACGTAGGTGGCAAGCGTT